>SXGT01361869.1_pt1 | contig 81607 bp, 56 predicted proteins | sample 3176221 | NCBI WGS metagenome assembly SXGT01 (sample SAMN11356862, study PRJNA531348) | freshwater metagenome | isolation source: freshwater sample F1-120 | place: China: Fuxian Lake, Yuxi | collected 2017-12-25 | reverse complement strand
GGTCGGGGTTCGCGGCGGAGTCGGTGTGCGCGTCGGGGTCGGGGTTGCGGGCGGGGTCGGGGTTGCGGGCGGGGTCGGGGTTGCGGGCGGGGTCGGGGTTCCCGGCCGGGTCGGGGTTCCCGGCGGGGTCGGGGTTGCGGGCGGGGTCGGGGTTCGCGGCGGGGTCGGTGTGCGCGTCGGGGTCGGGGTTGCGGGCGGGGTCGGGGTTGCGGGCGGGGTCGGGGTTCCCGGCGGGGGCGGTTGGTCGCTCGCTTCTTTGCCGAAATCTGGAACTCCATGCTTGACGGGTGTCAGGTCGGCCGGTTCTCTGAAGGAGCCCTCTGCGGAGGCTGAGCGCGGCGTCTGCTTGGTCTTAGAGGCACACGGGTTCATTCTCCCGTTCTTCACTGAAAGTCTTTTCAGTGGTGAGCAGGCATGCGAGACACACGGGGTGGTGGTGCCACAACCCCCGGGAGGTTCGCATGCGAAGAAGAAGTTCGTTCTCGCTCGCGATGGGCGCGAGCCCTGGTTCGCGGGGGCGCGGCGCCCCCAGGCTGACGGGTTGGATCTCGGGACTCATGGTTCTCGCGGTCGCCTCTTGCGGCGGTGGCGAAGATCCTGAGGCGGGCGGGGGATGCTCCCCCATCGAGGCCCGCTTTCAGACCGCTTGGAACACCGTCCTCGGCGCCAAGTGCATCGCCTGCCATACGGCGCAGGGCGTGGCCAAACACTCGAAGCTCCGGCTCACGCCGGCCTCGCAGACTGGCTGGGAGAGCGCGAACCTCGAGATGTTGCGCGAGCTGGCGCGATACCAGGTCGACGGCGACTCCGTCCTCCTGGTGAAGCCCACGCTGCGCGTGCCCCACTCCGGCGGTCAGGTGATCGCGCCGGGGTCGGCCGAAGAAGCTGCGTTGGTCGCCCTTGTCGAGGGCCTCGAGAGCGGCGGATGCACCACCGTGGCGCCCGCCGGCGCCGACACCGCGTATTTCGCTGAGATCGAGCTGCTCGACGCGGCCATGACCTACCGGCGCGCGGCGATCGTCCTCGCCGGTCGCGTCCCCACGTCCGAAGAGCTGGCGCTGCTCGACGAGGGCGGCGACGAAGCGCTCCCCGGCCTCATCGACACGCTCCTGGCCGAGCCCGCCTTTGTCGACCGGGTCGCTGAGGTGTGGAACGACAAGCTGCTCACCAACAAGTACGACCGCGGGCACGACGCCGTGAACCTCCTGTCGAAGGAGGACTACCCGCAGCGGAAGTGGTGGGAGGCTGAGGGCGTCGACGCAGCGGAGAAGGCGCTGGCCGACCGCCACACGAACCACGCGGTGGCACGGGAGCCCCTCGAGCTCATCGCCCACGTCGTGCGGAACGACCTCCCGTTTACGGACGTCGTCACCGCGGACTACACCGTGGTCAATCCGTACTCCGCGCGGGTCTTCGGTATCGCTGTCGAGACCGGGGCCGGGGACGCCGCACCACGAGAGGGCGCGGCCAGCTTCACGGACCCCGCGGACCCCACCGAGTGGCGGGCCGCAAAGATCCCGGGCGTGCCCCACGCGGGGGTGCTCACGAGCCCCATGGTGCTCAACCGCTTCCCCACCACAGACACCAACCGCAACCGCGCGCGGGCCCGCCTGGTCTGGAACCTCTTCCTGGCCACCGACGTCATGCGGGTGGCGGAGCGCCCCATCGACCCCACGGGTATCGCGGACCATAACCCCACGCTCTTCAACGCGTCGTGCACGGTATGTCACGAGCTCATCGACCCGATCGCGGGCACGTTCGCGGCCTGGGACGCCACGGGGCGCTTTCGACCGCCGGCCGAGGGGTGGTACCCCGACATGCGCCCTCCCGGCTTCGGCGCCGAGGCTGTCCCGTTCGGCGAAGAGTCGCGCGGTCTGCAGTGGCTCGGCCAGCGCCTCGGGGCGGATCCCCGGTTCGCGCTGGCCGCTGTGCGGACGGCCTTCACCTTGCTCACCGGGCAGCCGGTCCTCGAGGTGCCCACGGAAGAAGAGCGGGTGGCGCTCGGCGAAGTGGGAGCCGCGGCGCGGTCCCGTGCGGCCACAGCTCAGACCGCTGAGCTCACGGCCGTGGCCGAGGCGTTCGTGGCGGACGGGCTCCGCTTCAAGAGCGCGGTCCGCCGCCTCGTGCTCTCGCCGTGGTTCCGCGCGAGGGACGCGCGACCGGGTCTGGCCGCGGAGCGCCTCCGGGAGCTCGGTGACGTAGGCTCCGGGCGCCTCCTCACGCCTGAGGAGCTGGACCGGAAGATCACCTCGGCCGTCGGTGTCGCCTGGACTCGCGGATGGGACGAGCGGCACGCCCTCCGGGACCCGGAGACGTACGCGCTGTTCTACGGCGGGATCGACTCGGACACGGTCACGCGCCGGCTCACGTCTCCGAACGGCCTCATGGCCGCGGTACAGGAGCGCATGGCCAACGAGGTTGCGTGTCGCGCCACCGCGCGGGACTTCCTGTACGGCGAGGGGGCGCGGGTGCTGTTCCCGCACGTCGAGCCCACGTTCGAGCCCTTGGACATCAACGGCTTCGTCATCCCAGAGGCGGAGGCTCGGATTCGCGACAACCTTCGCCACCTCGCGCTCCGGTTGCTGGGCGAGCGCCTCGCTGACGGCGACCCGGACCTGGAGGCGCTCTTCGAGCTCTTCGTCGATGTCTGGCTCACGGGCCGGGACGCGGTCATCGCGGACGAGGAGGACGAGTGGCTGCCCTGGGAGTGCCAGGCGAAAAACGACCCTCTCACCGGCGAGGAGCTGCCCGAGGGCCAGCGGATCGATCGTGACCGCAGCTACACCGTGCGCGCCTGGTCAGCCGTGCTGAGCGCGATCCTCTCCGATTTTCGATTCCTCACCGAGTGACCCAGGGAGAACACCGATGCAACGACGCAACTTCATGAAGTTTTGCTCTGCTGCCGGGCTCTCGCTGTTCGCCGGCCGCTCGGCCCGCGCAGCCGAGGGCGCGGAGGCGCCGCTCTACGCCTGTGTTCACGCCTCGGGGGGCTGGGATCCCACCTCTCTCTGCGACCCCAAGGGCGCCGAGAGCGCCGAGGCGGAGAACCCCATGAACCGGTATCTGGCCAGCGACATCGGCCAGTCGGGCACCCTCCGCTGGGCCCCGATCCCGGGCGCCCAGGCTTTCTTCGACAAGCACTACAAGCGCCTCCTCGTGGTCAACGGGATCGACACCGCGACCAACGGCCACGACAGCGGCGTCCGCCATGTCTGGAGCGGCAAGCTCATCGAGGGGTATCCCGCGTTCGCGGCGCTCGCTGCGGCTCCCCACGTCGAGCTCCCCATGGCCTTCCTGTCCAGCGGAGGCTACGACCACACCGCGGGTCTGGTCGCGCCCACCCGGGTCGGCCACACCGATGTGCTCGCGCGGCTCGCCTATCCGAACCGGCCGGACCCCAAGGACGCCGAGCGGGCGTTCCACGCGCCCCACGCGGCCTCGGCCATCGACCGTTACCGCCGGGAGCGCCTGCTGCGCGTCAAGGACCGGGTCCTGCTGCCCCGCCTCGTGTCGTCGGTGCGTGCGTTCGAGAACGCGCGCTCCGGGACCAGCGAGATCCAGCTGCTGAGCAAGGCGCTACCAGAGCAGCTAGACAACGGCGGCAATCCGCTCATCCGGCAGTCTCAGCTGGCGGTCGCGGCTTTCGAGTCCGGCCTCGCGGTCAGTGCAAACCTGGTGATCGGCGGGTTCGACACGCACGGCAACCACGACGACAGCCACTTCCCGCGGCTTGGTCAGCTGATGGAGGGAGTCGACGCGCTCTGGAGCCTGGCCGAGGCCCGCGGCATCGCCCATCGCCTCACGATCATCGTTGGCTCCGACTTCGGCCGCACTCCGGGCTACAACGACGGCAACGGCAAGGACCACTGGTCCATCACCAGCATGTTGTTCCTCGGGCGAGGCGTGTCCGGCAATCGCGTGGTCGGCGCCACAGACGAGCGCCACAGCCCGCTCACGGTCAGCCCGTCCACGTTGGCGCTGGACCCGGGCGGCGTGCGCCTCACTCCGGAGCACGTCCACGTCGCGTTGCGCAAGCTGGCCGCGGTGGAAGGGCTGGCGGCGGAGGGGAGCTTCGGGCTGTCGACCCCGCTCACGCCCCTACTCGGCGGATAACCGCCGGAGAGCGCGAGACAACCGGCTGACGCCGCCCCTCGGGCGAGCGCGGCGGACTACGCGGTCGCCGCAGTAGCGGCCGCGACCAGGCGGGTCCACAAGGTGTCGCGGCCCAGGTTCTCCAGGGTGGAGACCAGCACGGTCTGCTTCTGCGACACATGGAGCTGGTCGGCGATCTTCTGGGCCACCGAGGCGCGTTTGGTGGGGGCGACTTGATCCGCCTTCGTGATCCCGATCAACACCGGAATAGACCGCGCTTGAAGGCGCGCGAGCAGCGCCTTCTCCTCCTCGCGCGGATCGCGACGTATGTCGACTAGGAGGAGCCCCACGCGCAGCTCCTGGCGACCGTCGAGGTACCCGTAGACGAGGCGAGGCCAGGCCTTCTTGATCGCGTCCGGGACGGCCGCGTAGCCGTAGCCCGGGAGATCCACGAGGCAGACGGGCGGCGACTTCGGCACCTCGGCGCTGTAGAAGTGCAGCGCCTGGGTGCGTCCCGGCGTCTTCGAAACACGCGCCATGTCGTGCCGCGCGAGCAGCATGTTGATGAGCGACGACTTGCCCACGTTGGAGCGCCCGATGACGGCGATCTCCGGCAGATCGCGGTTGGGCGGGGGATCCGCAGGGGCGTACGCCGCGCCGAGATAGGCGGACTTCATGAGGCTCGCCACCGGATGAACGGGACCACCACGGGCTTCTTGCCGGTCTCGCGGCGGAAGGTGCGGCGGACCACGGTCTCAACCACCGCCTCCACGTCGGCGTCGGACGCGTCCCGCCGCAGCGCCACGACAGCGCGCGCCACCTCATCGGCCACCGTGTCCAGCAGCGCGCCGCCGTTCGTAAAGACCCCGAGACACTGGACATCGACATCGGCGCTGAGGGCCGAGCCCCCACGGGTGGCCTCCACGAGCACGCTGACCATGCCTGAGTGGAAGAGGCGGCGGCGGTCGTCGAAGCCGAAGTCACCCGCGCGTCCAACGACGGACCCGTCGACGTAATGCGACTCGAGGTTGACGAGCTGCTCTCGACGCAGGTCGCCGTCGGCTCCGAGCGAGAACCCCTCGCCGTCCTCAACCACGAGCGTGCGCGTCACTCCGGCGGCCGTGGCGAGGCCCGCGTGGTCAGCGAGGAAGCCGTACTCGCCGTGTACGGGGACGAAGGCGCGGGGTCTGACCAGGGCGAGCATCTCGCGAAGCTCATCCTGCCGCGCGTGGCCCGACGTATGGATTGGCGCGGCCTTGCCGTGGATCACGGTGGCACCGCGCCGACGCAGCGCGTTCTGCATGGCGAAGATCGGGCGCTCGTTCCCCGGGATCACCCGCGAGCTCATGAGCACGATGTCGCCAGGGCCCACGGAGAGGTCCGGGTGCTCCCCCGCCGCCACGCGCGCCAGGGCGGCCCGTCGCTCGCCCTGCGAGCCGGTGAGCACCACCAGCGCTTCACGCGGAGGCACGCTGGAGAGCGCCTCCGGGGCGATGAGGCGGCCCTCGTCGATCGTGGCGAGGCCCGCGGCGCGCGCCACCGACACAACGCTCCCGAGAGAGCGCCCGAGGAGGCACAGCCGTCGCCCGTGGCGGCGCGCGGCGGCCTCGAGGCCGATCAGACGGTGGAGGTTGGAGGCGAACTGGCAGACGAGGACCCGGCCGCTGCGGTCGAGGTAGGTCTCGAGCTCGCGCACCACGGCGGCCTCAGACGCCGTACGTCCCGGGACCTGGGCGTTCGTGGAGTCCGATAGGAGCAGCGCGACCCCTTCGTCACCCAGCGCCGACAACGAGGCGCGGTCGAAGTGCTCCCCGTCCACGGGCTCTTCGTCGATCTTGAAGTCCCCCGTGTGGACCACGCGCCCGACGGGTGTCTCGAGGGCCAGCGCGGTGGCGTCTGGGATCGAGTGCGTCACGCGGATTGCGCGGAGGCCGATCTCGGGTAGCTCGGGGAGCCGGAAGTAGGGGCTGCCTGCTCCGGAGACCTCGAGCACGCGGTGGTCGGTGTTGTGCACGCCGTGCTCTTCGAGCTTCCGACGGGCCAGGCCCCAAGAGAACCGGGAGGCGTAGGTGGGTACCGCGCTACCGTCCGAGCGCTGGAGGCGCGGGAGGATGAAGGGCAGGGCGCCGATGTGGTCTTCGTGGCCGTGCGTGACGATCACGGCGGCGAAGCTGTCGCGGTGTGCGTGCAGCCATCCGAGGTCGGGCAGGACTAGCTCGGCGAAGCGGTTGTCTTCGTTTGGGAATTTCGCCCCACCGTCGATCAGGAGACGCTTGCCGCCCCACTCGATCACCAGGTTGTTCATCCCGATGTCGCCGAGGCCGCCGACGGCGAGGAACCCGAGGCGGCTCACGTCCTGCCGAGCTCCGCGCCGTCTGCGCGTTCTTTGCCCCCCGCCCGGACCTTGGAGGTCATGAGCAGCGACGGCGGCTCCACCGCCGGGTTGCACCGCCACGGCGTGAAGTCCGTGTAGCCGCGGGTGCGCATGAACTCGAGCATCAAGAGGCCCTGGCCTCGAGGCCGCTCGCCTTCGGGCAGGCGGACGAGCTCGAACACGGCCTCGGCCATGAGCTCGGCCTTGTACCAAAGGTCAGGCGACCCGATCCCGAAGTTGCGGGTGGCGGCTGACTCCACCAGCGTCTCCGGCCACAGCCCGTTCGCCGCGATGGCTGGCTCTTCGAGCGAGACTCCCATGGCCACCATCGTCATCCCGAGCTTCGACATCATGTACGCCGTCTTCCCGGCGAGCGTGCCGTTGAGCGACTCCGGCTCGACCGGCGGGCTCATGGCGATGAAGTGACCTCGCGAGGCCCGGAGGTGGGGCAGGGCGGCGTGGGCCAGCGCGTACGCCCCCCGGGCGTTGACCTCGTGGACGAGGTCGAACTTGTCGAGCGGCGTGTCCTTGATCGGCTTCCACCAGAGCGCGCCGGCGTTGTGGATCGCGATGTCGAGCCGCCCGAAGCGCGCGACGGCGTCGTCCACGGCGCGGGCGATCTCGTGCGGTCGCCGCACGTCCACCGGGACCGCCATAGCCTCGGCGCCGAGCGCGGAGCAGGCCTCCGCGACCTCGCCGATGGTGCCTTCGAGCTTCGGGTGTGGCGCCACCGTCTTCGAGGCGATCACGCAGTGGACTCCCTCACGCGCCAGCCGCTCGGCAATCGCGCGGCCGATCCCGCGGCTGGCCCCCGTGATGAAGGCGACTTTTCCCGACAATGACTGCATGCACCCTCCGTCGACGAGGCCGGGACCCTACCACATGACGCGGAGCGCGCATGCTTTGCGTTGCGACTGACAAATTTCGTCGGCGGGGCACACGGCATCGGTCGCAGATATACGTAAGTGTTGGAAAGTTCACGCCGTAACGTGTTGGCCCACTTGGTGCTAGGCAATCCAGCACGCAGAGAGGAGTGGTGGGGTGGCCCCCGCCGTGCCGAGTGGTCGCGAGACTCCTCGGCGGCGGCTTTGGGGCTCCGGGGTTTCCCGGTGGCCCGCTTTCGGTTATGGCTTCACTTGTGGCAGTCGTCTCTGCTGCGAGGAGTTGCCGCGAATGGCGGACGTGCCGATGAACCTCAGAGCCCGAAAGAAGGCCGAGACGCGCGACGCGTTGATCGACGCCGCTTTTGCGCTATTCCGCGACCGAGGCTACGCCGAGACCACCGTGGACCACATCGCGGCCGCGGCGGGTGTGTCGCGAAGCACCTTCTTCCGTTACTTCGTCAGCAAAGAGGCGGTGGTCTTCCCTTACCAGCCGTACCGACTCGAGCGGTTCAGGCAGCTCCTCGCTACGCCCGTCGCAGGGGAGACCGGATTTCAGACCGTGCGCCGAGCGTGCTTCTCCATCGCGAGCGAGTTCGTTGCCACACGCACCCGTGCGCTCGAGCAGTACGCCATCATCAGCAAGACACCGGAGCTGCGCGCGAGAGAGTCAGAGATCGACTACGGCTGGGAGGTGGGCATCTTCGAGCACCTGCAGACCCTGGGGACGGAGTCGGGGCGCGCGCGCGTCATCGCGGCAGCCACATTCGCGGCGGTCCGAGCCACGGTGAGAGGGTGGCTTGCCGACGGCGCGCGAGGCGATCTCCTCGGGCTCGGCCGCGACGCTTTCGCGCTGCTGGGCCGCGGCTTCGACGGCTGAGCGGCGCGTCACAGGTTCCCCTGCGCGCGCCACCCGCTTAGCGGCGACGCAGCGTGAAGAGCCCAGCCAGGGCAAGGAGCAGCCAGGCGAGTCCCGCGTGGGACGCGCGGCTGCTGGAGATACATCCGTCATCCGTGGACTCGGCGGCGTCGGTGGCGTTGGTGCCGTCCGTAGCGTCAGCGGCATCGGTGCCGTCCGAAGCGTCGGCGGCGTCGGCGGCGTCCGTAGCGTCAACGGCGTCCGTAGCGTCAACGGCGTCGGCCGCGTCGGTCGCATCTCCCGCGTCGGTGGCGTCGGTGGCGTCTGTGCCGTCCGTCGGGCCCTCAGGGTACGCGTTGTAGCGAGCGACGGGCTCCTCGTAGTTGTTGGTGTTGTGGTGGTCGTGCGAGTACGACTGCCACTCGATCCCGCGCTTGGTGGCGACCCCGGGGGCCTTCCACGCGAAGACCCACCCGTTGCGGGTGGAGCTGTAGACGTCCCACTTGCCGTCGCCGTCGAAGTCGCCGGCGCTGGGCGAGCCGATGATCCACCCGCCGGTGTTCTTGGGCCAGTTGGGGGGCTGGTTGCCCTTGTAGTCCCACGCGTGCACCAGATAGCCGGCCGAGCCGTTCAGCAGGTTGGCGCGCCCGTCGCCGTCGATGTCGACCGCGGTGGGGTTCATGAAGAACTGCCAGTCCTCGATCTTCCGCGGCCAGCCCTCGAGGTACATGAAGGTCTTCGTGTCCCAGCCGCTCACTTGGTGATCGAAGAAGGCGCGCTTCCCGCCCTCGGCGAACGCGAGCGCGAAGTCGAAGCCCGCGGTGCCCTTGAAGAAGTCGAGGCCGTTCTTTCCGTCGAGGTTCGCGAACGTGCCCGAGTTGATCAGCACGAACGCTGGGCTGTCTTGCGTGTTGGCCTTCGTGCCGAAGTCCACGTTGTTTACCTGCATCTCCAGCCCGTCCTTGTCGGTGACCAGGTAGGGGGTGCCGTCCGCCCGCCAGAAGGAGGGCAGGTAGCCGATGGTGTCGATGTTCATCTCGAGCGTGCCGTCGCCGTCGAGGTCGGCGAGTGCAGGGTTGACCGGGCACCCCCGACCGACCAGCGGCAACACGTTGACCGCCGCGCCGATGAGCGTCACCGGCCATCCGGGCTCCAGCGCTTCGGTGATCTTGTCCGGCTGCGACGCCCCGGTGGCCTTGAGGAGGTACGCGCGACCCTCGTTGCCCCCGTAGACCTCGTTGGTGCCCACGACGATCTCGGGGAGGCCGTCGTTGTCCACGTCGCCCACCCCTGGCGTCATGATCATGTGCGCCAGCTCGTCCTCCAGCGGATCCCGGATCAGCACGGGCCACCCGTCCATGGGCTTCCCGTCGGCGTGCCAGACGTAGAGCATGGCGTCCATCCCTGCGGCGATGATCTCCAGCTTCCCGTCGAGGTTGAGGTCGTAGAGCACCGGCGCGCCGAACACGCCGTCGTCTTTCAGGTGGTCGGGGTCCGTGTCCTTGTACCAGGTCTGATCCACGGTCTGCGGCCAGCCGGGGCGCAGCGCGCCCTTCTTGTCGTAAACCAGAACGTAGCCGTCGTAGGTGGCCACCACGATGGAGAGGTCGTCGCCTTCCAGAGCGCCGACCGCTATGCCGAGCATCAGGGTCTGACGCGCCAGGCTCTTGTCCACCGTGCTCGCCCCACGGCAACCCGCCTTGTCCCCTTCGGGGCGGAACGCGCACGCGAGGGAGACGTAGCCTGGGTTGCCCGGCGTGTGGTCCTTGCGGGGCGGGAGCGCCACGGGCCAACCGGCGGCCTCGGTGCCGTCGATCTTCCACGCATGCACGAGCCCGTCCGTGGTGCCGACGACCGCTTCCTCAGCGCCGTCGCCGTCGAGATCCACGAACTTCGGGGACCCCTCGGCGCTCGACCCGACGTATCGCGGGTAGCCCGGGTGCAGATCCGGGTCTTGGATGAGGTGCACGGTCTTCCGGAACTCGCTCTTCAGCGTCTTCCCGTTGTGCTTCGCCTCCACCCGGAGCCGCAACGTCATCGACCACTGGTGTGAGTCCGTCAGCGGCGCCTTGAAGTCGATGCGCTCGGCGGCCGCCTTCACGTCCCAGGTGGCGATCTTGGCGGGCTCCGTGCCGCCGATCGTGTCGGTGCCCGACGCGATGGCCTCGAAGCCCTCCTTGGGATCGACCCCCAAGGCCACCTCGAGCGTCCAGCTGTAGTCCGAGTAACGCGGCTCGAGTCCGTCGACGCGAGCGCCGACGCGGCCCATGACGTCGACCGTAGCGCGCTCGCCCACGTTAATCGGCTCGAACCAGAGCGGCGAGACGATGTCGGACTCGGGGGGGATCGCGTCGTCCAGGATCGCGTCCACGGACCGACGGGCGTTGTTCCTGCCGTACCCGAAGTGCATGTCCCAGCCGGGGCCGGAGGGGAACTTCGTCGTGTCGGTGGCCGACTCGGGCACGTCGATGTCGTCCACGGTGGTGATGAGGAGCGCTCGGATCTCCTCCGCGGTCAGCGGCTTCTCGAGCCCGGCCTTCAGGCCAGCAGAGTAGAGGAGCCCCGCGTGGCCGGACGTGATGCCCGTCGCTTCGGAGCTGCACCCGCCTCCCGGCGTGGAGAGGAGCAGGTTCCCGCCGTGGTTCGTGCAGTTGTTGTAGTTGAGGAACGTGTTCGACTTCGCCGGATTGCCCTCGTCGTGGACGATCGCGTGAACGTACGTGGTGTGGTTGTTCGTGCCCGGGAAGTTGTGGTGGAAGCTCAGCTCGTCCGCCGCGCTCGCGATGATCACCACGTTGTTCCGATAGGCGTACTCTATCGCAGCCATCGTATAGGCGGTGTTGTTCACGGAGCCGAGGGCCTCTTGGACCACGGACGCCCCGGAATCCACCGAGAAGATCACGCCGGTAGCGAACTCGTTGGCGTCCACCACGAACGAGTCGCCCACGCGGACGTTCAGGATCGTGCAGTTCGGGCACACGCCCAGCCCGCCGATCCCGTTGTTACCTTCGGCGGCTGAGTCCCTGGCTTCGCCCGTGCCGTGCCCGTAACGGGTGTCGTCATAGGGGTCGTTGTCTCCGCGGTACGCGTCCCACCCGGAGATGTCGTCCGTGAAGCCGTTCGCGTCGTCGTCCTTGCCGTCCGAACACGTCCGGATGAGGTCGCCCGGATCGAAGATCCCGTTCTTGTTGCCCTCGGCGTCCTTGGCCGGACCGTAAGCCGGGTCGGCCGCGAGGTAGTCCGGGATCGAGAAGACCCCGTCGCCGTTCACGTCCCACTCGTCCGTGGAGGTGTCGGTGGCAGCCGGTTTGCAGCCGGCGAGCTCCTTGGCGTTGAGGTAGTGCTTGTTGACGAGGTCCGGGTGCTCCCACTCGATGCCCGAGTCCAGCACCGCGATGATCACGCGGCGGTCGCCCGTGGTGCGCTGCCAGGCGCGGTCGGCGTGGATGCCGGTGCCGATCGCCACCTCGGCCTTGCGGAACTTCGGTCGGGCCGCCCAGTTCTCCGGCACGAAGGACCAGAAGTTCCACTCGCCGCCCGTGACGTTGCCGTCGGCGTCGATGTGGATGTAGCTCGGGTCGTCAGGGTAGGCGAGGCGCGGGTCTTCGTCTTTCCCGTTGGGCCACGCGGGGTTCGCCGCGAGCGCGCTCGCGGGGAGCAATGACAAGAGAGCAACGAGACGGACGGGAAGGCGCATACGGGCTCCAGGTGCGGATGAGCGAAGCGGACGCATGCTAGCGGGAACCGTGCGGCGACCACAACGGCCTCCGGCCCGGCGGCGGTGGTTTCACGCCGAGTTGGACGAGCGAGGGATCGAATGCTCCAAAGCCCAGAGTCGCCTTGGAGGACGCCGTGCGACCGGGCATCATGCGGCCCCCGAACCTGAGGAGCGCCGCAGTGACCCTTAGCCCAGAATCCGCCGTAGACGCCGTCGTGGCGCGCATCAAAGCCAACGCCGACCGCTGGGTCGCCGTGTCGATCTCGGAGCGCGTGCTCTACCTCGAGCGCTGCATGGAGGCGCTCGCGACGGTGGCGCCGGCCTGGGCCGCAGCCACGGCGCGCAACCGGGGGCTCGACCCGTCCGGCGAGGACACCGGCGAGGCTTGGCTGAGCGAGCTGATGCCCACGATGCGGTCGCTCCGGCTGCTGGCAGTCGCGCTACGCGCTGGCGGGCAGCCCCCGCCGCCGTTGGTCGCCACCCGGTCCGGCGACCAGAAGGTGGTGCGGGTCTACCCGACCGACCTCATGGACAAGCTCCTGTTCACTGGCGTCACGGCCGACGTGTGGATCCAGCCGGGGATGCCGGCGAGCCAAGGCCAGCTCTACCGGGACAAGGCGGCGGGGCGGACCAAGAAGGGGGCGGTCTCGCTGGTCCTCGGGGCGGGCAACGTCGGCTCGATCTGCCCCACCGATGCCATCTACAAGCTCTTCGTCGAGGACGAGGTGGTGGTCGTGAAGACCAACCCCGTCAACGCCTACCTCACCCCTTACTGGGAGGCCTGCCTGAAGCCCCTCGTCGATGACGGCTTCATCGCCTTCGTGGACGGAGGGCCGGAGGTGGGCGTGGCGCTCACCGAACACCCAGACATCGAGAGCATCCACATCACGGGCAGCGACAAGACCTACGACGCCATCGTCTGGGGCACTGGCCCCGACGTCGCGGCGCGGAAGGCCGCGGGGCAGAAGCGTAACAGCCGCCCGGTGTCAGCGGAGCTGGGCTGCATCACGCCCGTGATCGTGGTGCCGGGTCAGTGGTCCAAGAAGGAGCTGGCCTACCAGGCGAAGGCCGTGGCGATCATGGTCACCAACAACGCCAGCTTCAACTGCACGGCCGGGAAGGTGCTGATCACCCATGCCGGCTGGCCGCAGCGCCAGGAGTTCCTGGACGCGTTACGCGCCGCATTCAGGGGGAGCCCGCGCCGCAAAGCCTACTATCCGGGCTCCTTCGAGCGCTACGACCGATTCCTGGCGGCTTATCCCAGCGCCGAGGTGGTCGGTGTTCGGGAAGACGGCTGTGTCCCCTGGACGCTGATCCCCGGGCTGTCAGCAGACGCCGCCGGCGAGGTGGCCTTTCAGCAGGAGGCCTGGTGCGGGGTGCTCGCGGACACGGCGTTGGGGGCGTCGGACGCCGGCGACTTCATGCGCAAGGCGACCACCTTCGCCAACGAGAGGCTCTGGGGGACGCTCAGCGCCAACATCATCGTGGATCCGCGCACTCGGAAGAGCTTCTCGTCGGCCTACGACTCGATGTTGGCCGACCTCCAGTACGGCGGGATCGCGGTCAACATCTGGTCAGGCGCCATCTTCGGGCTCGCCAGCCCGCCGTGGGGCGCCTACCCGGGGCACACCGCTGCAGACATCCAGTCGGGCGCGGGCACGGTCCACAACACGTACCTGCTCGACCACCCGCAGAAGACCGTGCTCGAGGCGCCATTCACCATCTTCCCGCCGCCTGCGTGGTTCGACGGGCACCGCGGCGCACGCGAGGTGGGGGAGCGTATGGTCGCGATGGAGGGTCGCCGCTCGTGGACTGCGCTCCCTGGGCTGGTTCGCCACGCACTGCGGGGCGGATCTTGAGCCCGGCGTCTGCCCTCTCGGGCCGATCTAGCGGAGGTCTGCTTTGAAACTCGTGGGCTTTGAGGATGCCGAGCCGGTCGCGCTCGACTGGGTGCAGAGCGGCGACGTGCGCATCGGATGGAACGACGGCACTGGCTTTACCTATCCCCGTGCTTTCCTTCGAGAGTATTGCCCCTGCGCAACCTGCCAGGGGACCCACGGCTCCACCACCACCCTGGTCAAGGCAACCGCTGCGCCGCCGGCTGCGCCCACCCCGAAACCGGGCCGCAAAGCGACGTTCGCCATCTCCTCGGGGCCCAAGCCCCCTCCCGTGAACGTGGCCACGCAGATCACCGAGGCGGAGCCCATGGGGGCCTACGCGGTGAAGTTTCACTACGGAGACGGACACTCGAGCGGGATCTACTCGTGGCGTTATCTACGCTTCCTCGGCGAGGTGCTCGAGGGCCGCGCGCCGCGCGAGTGATCGCCGGGCGCCGGCTGCCCAGGGCTCAGTAGGGCACGAGGTCGGTGGCGCCCATCTCGCCCAACATCTGCACCACCTGGCACATCGGCAGACCAACGACGTTGTCGTACGAGCCGGCCAGCGACTCGACCAGGTACGACCCGACGCCCTGGATGGCATACGCGCCCGCCTTGTCCATGGACTCGCCCCTGGCGACGTAACGCTCCACCTCGTTCTTCGACAGGGTCTTGAAGCGCACGGTGGTCTTGACCGCCTGGATGCCCTCCTTCTCGCGCTTCATGTCGACGATGCAGAAGCCGGTGATGACGAGGTGCTCGCGTCCGGACAGGTTCATGAGCATGTCGTAGGCGTCGAGGTTGTCCTTGGGTTTCTCGAGCACCTCGGCGCCGAGGACCACGACGGTGTCGGCCCCTACCACCCACCGGAGCTCCTCGCCCTCGGGCTTCCCCGTGACACGCGAGACCCGCGCCTGCGGTAGTGCCTGGTCCGGCTGCGTGGCGCGGATACGTTGGACGACGCTCAGGGTCTTCTCGCGAGCCAGCCGCTTCACGTAATGCTCCGCTGGCTCGTCGGGTTGCCGAACCTCCGCGATCTGGGACGGGATCGCCTTGACGGAGAAGCCGAAGCGCTCGAGGAGCTCCTTTCGGCGCGGGGACTGCGAGGCGAGGACGATCTGCGGCGGCATGGCGGTGAGTGCTAGCCAACGCCGCGCGGGTCGTCAACCGGGTCGGTCGCTTGTTCCGATCCGATCCGAGCTCAGAATCGTACCAGGGCCCTGGAGCGAGGAGAGCTCGGTCCGGGCGCGCCCCGGGGCTTCCCGGTCCAAACCGTTGCAAAGGTTGATCTTGTTCAAACGAACCGGTACTTTGGCGCCCCCAACAGGGAAGAGGAGCCTTAAAGCATGAATTCAAAGCGCATGATGGCGTGGGCCGCGTCTGCGTGCCTCGTTGGCACGGTAGTCACGGGCTGTGAGAGCGAGTCCACCGATAGCACCACCACTACCGACGCGACCGACGCGACCGACGCGACCGACGGCGGTACCGAAGCGACCGACGGCACGGACGCGACCGACGCGACCGACGCGACCGACGCGACCGACGCGACCGACGCGACCGACGCGACCGACGCGACCGACGCGACCGATGGCGGCACGGACACGATGGACGGGTCCGACACGATGGACGGCTCCGACGGCACCGACGGCGGCCAGTCGTTGTGCGACAAGTACGGCGGAGCGGCCAACGTGAACACCGTCGTCACGGGCACGCTGGTGCCAGCGTTGGTGGGCGACTGCCGCATCAATGCCTTCTTCGGCGGCCTCACCGACGGTGGCGCTCACCTCTCGGAGTGCCTCTCGATTCAGGTGCAGGAGGTCATGGGCTGCACGGGCGTCACGTACGCCGGCTCCAAGGACTCCAAGGGCGCCGTCTGCCGCGACATGGTCACCGCCCATCAGGGCCTCGGCCTCTCGCAGGGCGACTTCGACGCCCTCATCGACACCGCGGCCAAGACGCTCGGTCCGATCCTCAACGAGGACCTCGCCAAGCTGGCGCCGGCCCTGATTGCGCTCGCGCCCGACATGGTCGCGGACGCGGAGAACAAGGAGCCCACCAAGGCGGCGTGCCCGGCGGATGGCTCGGACGCCACCGACGGCATGGACGCGATGGACGGCACCGACGCCATGGACGCCATGGATGGCACCGACGGGTCCGACGGCACGGCGGTGTCTCTGTGCGAGAAGTACGGCGGCGCCGCGAATGTGGCCACTGTGGTCACCGGCACGCTGGTGCCCGCGCTGGTCGGCGATTGCCGCATCAACGCGTTCTTCACGGGCCTCTCGGACGGCGGCGCGCACCTCTCGGAGTGCCTGGCGATCCAGGTTCAGGAGCTCATGGCCTGTGAGGGCGTCACGTACGCTGGCTCCAAGGACTCCAAGGACGCCCCCTGCCGCGACATGGTTACGGCGCACCAGGGCCTCGGCCTGTCCAAGGGCGACTTCGACGCGCTGATCTCCACCGCGGCGGCGACGCTCGGACCGATCCTCGGCGCCGACCTCGCCACGCTGGCGCCGGCACTGACCGCCCTTGCGGACGATATGGTCGAGGCTCCCGAGAACCAGGAGCCGACCAAGGCTGCTTGCGAGACCAAGCCCCAGGGCTGATCCTGTGACCCGGCCCGAGTCGGGGTGATGCCTCGCTCGGGCCCGGTGTCCAACCCGCCACCCCCATGAGTAGCAGGAGTCCTCGATGAAGCCGTGGATTCGCAAGACCCTCTGGGGTCTCGGTATCGGTACAGTGCTCTTCGTGGGCGTGATGGGTTTTGCCCACACGAAGTGGGGGCGTCCGCTGCTCGGATACTTCCGCGGCGTACCGGGGTGTCCCGCCGGATTCGACGCCCCCGTCGATCCGGTCAAGGCCGAGGCCTTCCGGCAGGAACACTTCCGAAAGATGGCGGGAGCCGAGGTGGCCCGGGCCAACCCGGCGCTCTCCTTCGAGCTCGGCAAGACCGTCCGTAAGGAGGTCGAGGCCTGGGCTCAGACCGCTGGGGCGTCTTGCACCGAGAAGCGCTCGGGGATGGTCCTCGGGTGCGGCTCGCTTCCCGAGGGAGCGTTCCCGGGGCCCCGCATCGACGACGCACATATCCAGTTCGACAACCAGGGGACGCTCGTCGCCGTAGACGTCTTCCGCACCGTCACCGCGGAGGCGGGAGTCGCGCACTTCCTGGCCACGAGCAAGGTGATCGAGGCCGCAGTCGGGAAGCCCACACGCACCAGCGGTGAGGCCACGCCCGCGCATCTGGCCGCCGGTCCGATGCGTATGGCCACGGCAGACTGGGAGTACAAGCAGTACGAGGCCAAGCTGTCCGTAATGAATTACGGCAACGGCCGCATCCGCGTGCGCGAGCAGTACGAGTGGGTACCCGCGACGTCTGAGGTCACCACCGCCAGCCGGTGATGGTCAAACGGGCCGTTTGATGCTATAGCGTCCGGCCCATGCAGCAGCTGTCCCTCGCCGAAATCCTCATCCCGGTCATCAGCGGCATCATCGGCTATGGCACCAACGTCCAGGCCGTGAAGATGATGTTCTACCCCCTCAAGCCCTTGGGGTGGCCGCCGTACTTCGGCTGGGTGGGCATCATCCCCAGCAACGCCGAGCGGCTCGCGCGCGTCGGGCTCGACCTCGTCATGCGGGACATCCTCAAGATCAAGGACCTGTTCGAGGGGAAGGCGTCGGAGCAGTTCCTGAAGGGCTCCGAGGACCGTATGGTCGACATGACCCGAACGCTCATCAGCGAGCAGGCCGCCCGCCGTTTCCCCGCGATGTGGCAGATGTTGCCGGACTCAGGCAAGGCCGCGGTCTATGACACGGCGGTTGCCGAGGTGCGGAACATGTCGATGGTGGTGGTCGATCGCGTCATCGACGAGATGCCCTCCCTCCTCAACACCACCGAGGTGGTGCTGCACGCGGTTCGGTCCGACCGCAGCCTCATGAACGAGATGTTCCTGCAGGTGGGCAAGAAGGAGTTCTCCTTCATCGAGTGGTCCGGGCTGTGGTTCGGCCTCGTGTTCGGGTTGATCCAGCTTGCCGCCTGGGTGATCTACCCCGCGTGGTGGACCCTGCCGGTGGCCGGCTTCGTGGTCGGCTACGTCACCAACTGGCTGGCGCTGCTCCTCATCTTCGACCCGAAGGAGCCGAAGCGGATCCTCGGGATGACCCTGCAGGGCCTCTTCCACAAGCGACAGGCCGAGGTCGCGCACGAGTTCGGCAACGTGGTCGCCGGGCGCGTCTTCACCAACGAGAACATCTTCATGCAGCTCTGCCGGCCCGAGGCGCGGGAGAAGATCATGGCCATGGTCGACGCCGAGTCCGACAAGGCGCTCGCCAAGTGGCAGAACCACCCGATGGCGATGGGCATCGTCACGCCGGAGCTGGCGAGTGAGATGCGCGGCGAAATCCGGGTCACGGTCGAGAAGGAGCTGTTCGCGGAGAACGGCGTCATCGCGTCCATCACCGCACAGTCCGACCAGATCCGCGTCATGCTGCAGGAGCGGATGAAGAAGCTCGACCCCGTCTCGTTCGAGAACGTGCTCCGGCCGGCCTTCAAGCAGGACGAGTGGAAGCTGATCGTGGTCGGGGCGGTGCTCGGGCTCATCGTCGGCTTCCTTCAGGTGCTCTTCACCGTCGGCGAGCAGGTGCTGTGAACGTCGAGCGGGTCTGCGCCTTCGGGCCGGTCCTGCTCCTCGTCGGTGGTTTCGGCTGCTCGAGCGGCAGCCCATCGGCGTCTCCCACTCCAACAGACGCCGTGGCCGACGTCGCGGAGCAACCCACGCAGGACGTCGTTGCCAGCGACGTGAGCGGGGGCGCCCCCGAGACCCTCGCTGGGTGCACTCCCGGACCGGCCCTCGCCTGCGACCGGATCGTCGACCTCGAATTTCCCCTGGGCGCCCTGCAGACCGCGACGTGCGGAGGCGCGTTCGAGGGCGCGCTGCCGTTTCACCTCCAAGTGGACGCGCCCGCCACGGTCACGCTCTCCCTCGAGTCTGCCGACGGGGCGCCCGAGCTCGTCGCGCTCGGCGATGGGTGCGACACGGCGTCTTGTTCGTCCTCCACGGGCGGTCAGCTCACGCTCCCGGTGTCCGAGGCAGGTGCGCGCGACCTCTTCGTCGTCTCCGGAGGTGCCAGCACCGGCAAGCTGGCCGTCACCTGCTGCACCCCAAGCTGCGCCGGCAGAACGTGCGGTAACGACGGCTGCGGCGGATCGTGCGGCGCCTGCGAGAGCGGCTTTGTCTGCGACGGGACCGCCGGAGCCTGCGTGAACGCGTCGTGTGTTCCGGTCTCCACGCTCGGCTGCGGCGACAGCGTATCGGGCGTGATGTCAGACGGTCCGGGCTCCACGGACGCGGTGCCTGGCACGTCCTGCAACCCCTACGACTACTCCGGGCCCGAGATGGCGTACGCCTTCGAGTCCGAGTTCACGGGGACCCTGGTCGCCCGCCTGCCGCAGTTCGACGGGAACGAGGAGCTCGACGTCTTCATCCTAGGCGGCGGTGGCGCGTGCGATCCCAGCCAGTGCCTTGCCGAGGGGCTCGCCATGGCCTCGGCGCCGGTCGTCGCCGGTCAGCGGTATTACGTCCTGGTAGATGGGTATCAGGGCAACGTCTCGCGCTTCGACCTGTCGCTCGAGTGCTGCACGCCCAGCTGCGCCGGCAAGAACTGCGGAGACGACGGGTGCGGCGGGTCTTGCGGCGAGTGCTCCGAAGGCGAGTTCTGCGACCCCGAGGCGGGGCTCTGCTCGAACCCTGTCTGCACGCCGTCAGACGCCCTGAGCTGCGGCTCGGTGCTCACTGCCGTCGCCTCCGATGGCCCCGGCTCCACGGACGTCCTCTTCACCACGGGGTGCTCGCCGGGGCAGAACTACACGGGACACGAACAGGTCTTTCGTTTTGAGCCCAAGGAGTCTCAGTCGGTGACGTTCTCGTCTCCGCCCTTCGACGAAGACGAAGACCTCGACCTCTTCCTGCTCAGGGACAGCGGCGGGAAGTGCCTGATGTCCGAGTGCCTCACCTTCGGCTTCAACGGCCTCACCACCGACGTGGTCGGCGGAGAGACCTACTACCTCGTGGTCGACGGGTATCAGGGCAACGTCTCGAAGTTCAACCTCGAGGTCAGCTGCTGCACGCCCTCCTGTGACGGCAAGGCGTGCGGCACGGACGGCTGCGGCGGGACCTGCGGCACGTGCGCCTTGGGCAGTATCTGCACCAACGATGGCGGCTCCTGCGCGGTCGGCGGCTATGTCGGCAACGACACCTGCGCTACGGCCGTGGTCGTCGAGGCGCTGCCCTTCGAGGCCCAGGTCGACACCAAGCCGGCGAAGGACGACTACCTCATGGACGGGAAGGCTGGCTGCGTGGAGCAATACGCGGGCGGCCCGGACGTGGTCTTCTCGTGGACCGCTACCGAGTCCGGAACGCTGGTGGTCACAGTTGTGGCAGCCAACGACGATGAGACTTGTTCACCCGTGGTCCCGGACCCAGGCTGCTCACCCAAGGTGGCCTACGTCACGCAGGGTTGCCCCGACCAGGCCGACGGGTGCTTGGACGCGGTGGACCTCTACAAGGCGCCCAACAAGGTCTTGTCGGTGAAGGACGTGGTGGTCGGCACCACCTACACCGTGGTGGTCGACGGCTTCGACGGCACGGAAGCGGGCGTGGCCTCGATCCACATGGAGCTTCAGTAGCTCACCCGTGCGGGAGAGCTGGGCTTGCTTCTCTCTCGTTGGGGTCCCGGAGGCCAACTGATGTCGGACGGTGTTCCCCCAGCGGCCAGTCCGAATCTGTTGAGTCTGCACCGTGCACTGTCGGATGGGTTCCTGGCCGAGGCGAGGACTCATGAGCCCGACGGTGCGTATGTGGACTGGGTGCTCAGTCCACTCGCGGACGGCCGCTTTCGATTGCAGGAGACGCCGGTGGAGGTGTGGCACGACGCGGGCAGCGTGGGCACGGCCAGCTACATGGGCAAGAGAGTGGAGCACGAGTGTGCTCGCTCCGAGTTGCTCGCCCAACTGCGTGAACGGCTCGGCCCCGATCCGCATGTGAAGGAGCTGCCGCCGCCGCTGCATCAGCCGGAGGATCCCCGCGTCCGCTTCGAGCATCGCTTGGGCGATTTCACGCTCGAGCTGCCGGAGGGCAGCGGATCGCAGAGCCTCCTCGTCATACCGTTCATCGTGCTGCTCCTCGCGTTGATGACCCTGTTCATGCTGATTCCGTTCCTCGACGGCTGGCGGCATGGGAACTGGCTGTTCCTGCTTCTCGGCGCCGGCGGCCTCGCGCTCTTTGGCCGGCTGCTCATCCCTTTCGCGGTGGACTCACTCTGGGGCCGTGCTCGTCTGAAGGTGGAAGGGCGGAACGCCACGCTCACGCGTGGGCGATCGTGGTGGCGGCAGGAGAGGGGTTTCCGCTGGGATCATGTGACGACGGTCGAGTTCGTCATCACGCCGCCGAGTCCGCCCAGGGTCGGGGGCTCGACCACGGCGCAGTTCGTCCTCAGCGACGGTAGTCGCGTCGACTACGCCACGCGCATGCTGAGGCAGCCGTGGGAAGACGCAGTGAAGATCCTGCAGTCACTGCTCGCGGCGCGACCTAGGACGTCGTGAACGGCTCGTCATTGGTTCCGGCCCCGAACCTCCGACCGCGGCCGCGAACCACAGCTAGGGCATCGGCTCGGGTGGCCGCCAAGGGCGTCTAGACCGGCGCTCCGACGCGTGTCAGACCGCTTCGCCCACCGGCGCGTCCGCTTCGTCTCCGTTGAACGGCGGGAGCTCCAGCGGCGAGCGCTCGCGTCCGTCGCGGTCTAGGCGCCAGAGGGCCAGCCGGACCACCGGGCTCGGCTCCGCAACACCGAAGAACTCTCGGGCGAGGTCGATGGGTCGCGCGCCGGTCACGTTCTCGATCGTGCGCAGGTGCAGGAGCGGCGCGTCGGGGCCTTGCCCGAGCAGCCCCGGCCAGAGCGTTGGCGCCGCCAGCCGAGCGATACGGACCGCGGGTCGGGCGTCGATCTCCTTCTGCTCGCCCTTCTTCTCGAAGCGAACGGGCACCGTGGTGGCGGCCATGAAGCGCGCCGACGCGGCCATGACCTCGGCGGGCGTGCGGCCAGGCAGGCCGATGAGCCAGTCGCTGGACCCGAGCCCGGCGGCCACACCCTTCTCGCGGCGGTCGAGGCACCGGCCCTCGATGAAGTCCAGCCCGGGATCCGCTGCCGAGCGGAGCCGCTCGAGCAGGCGCTCGACGCGCGAGTCTGCCGGCAGGTCCTCTAACGGCAGGGCCACGTCGAGGTACTCGGCCACGCTGAAGGTGCCGAGCGGTAGAGCCGGCGAGAACGAGAACAAGGGCTTGGGCGAGAAGCCCCACGAGTGGGCCACCTCGATCCCGGCGCGCCGGAAGACCCGCGGCAGGATCCGCAGCATGTCCGAGTGTCCCTGAAGGCGGACGAGGCCCGAGCGCGCGTAACGGAAGCGGAAGCGGACCAGCTCGTCCGGGCGGGGCGCACCTTCACGAGGAGGTGGCTTGCGCTTGCCCTTCTGTGGGCCGTCGGTGAGAGAGATCGGCGCAGGCGCCGCGGGGGCCGGGGCCTCCAGCGCTCCCAACGCCTCGAGGAACTTCGCCCGCTCCGTCCGCATCGCCTTGAGGTCGCACGCCACGCCGCAGTGGTAGCAGACCAGCTTGCGTTTATCGGCCTCGAGCGCGGCGAGGTTCGAGTGGTGGACGATGTCGCCGACCGGCTTCCCGCAAGGCGGAGAGAGTCTGCCCTTGAGGGCGCGCTTCCACTCCTGCGCGAGGAACCCGTCGGCGAGGCCGACGTCGAGGTGGTCCCACGGGAGCCTGCCGTCGACGGGCAGCGTGCCGAGGTACCGGGTGGGATCCAGCTCGGGGAGGCCTGCGAAGACCCGTACCCAGCGCTCGAGATCTAGGCACTCTTCCCAGCCGTCGAAGCGCGCTCCGGCGCGCCAGGCCGCCTCGATCGCTTCGGCGACCCGGATGTCGCCGCGGGCGAAGATCCCCTCGAGGTAGGACGTGCGAACGTCGTGGTACTTCACGTTCACTTTGAGAGTACGGGCCGTGTCGCGCAGGATCGCCTGCTTTCGCTTGATCTCGGGCACAGCGTCCATCGCCGCCCACTGGAAGGGCGTGTGCGGCTTGGGCACGTGGCTGGAGACGCTGGCGGTGGCCTCGGCTCGGTTACCGATGTAGCGGCGTCCCACGGCGCCGAGGCGCCCGGTGGTCTCGATGATACCCGCCACGTCTTCGTCGGTCTCGGTGGGGAGCCCGATCATGAAGTAGAGCTTCATGCGGCTCCAACCGCGCGAGAAGATGCGGTGGGCGGACGCTGCGACGTCTTCTTCCGAGACGTTCTTGTTGATCACGTCGCGCATACGCTGCGTGCCGGCTTCGGGAGCAAACGTGAGCCCCGTGGCGCGCACCGAGCGGATGTCGTCGAGGAGCTGCTCACCCAGGCCATATGCCCGAAGGGACGAGACGCCGAGCGACACCCGGCGGTCGCGCAGCTTGTCCATCACCTTGGAGATGAGCGGCGCGATGCAGGTGTAGTCCGCTGTGGACAACGACGTGAGGGAGGCCTCGTCGTAGCCGCCCTTGTCGACGGCGCTCACGATCGTGTCGACGATGGTGTTGGGGTCACGCTCGCGCACGGGGCGGTAGATCATCCCCGCCTGGCAGAACCGGCACCCCTCGGTGCAGCCCCGCGCGATCTCGATCGAGAGGCGATCGAAGATCGCCTCAGCGGCCGCGACCGGGGAGTTGTCGGGGAACGGGAAGGCGTTGATGTCGGGCACGAACGCGCGCTGCACCACCGCTGGGACCTCGGGATGGAGCGGCGCCTCCACCACCATGAGGTGGGAGCGAGGATCGATGGCCCGGGAGTACAACGCGGGCACGTAGACTCCGCCCGCCGCGGCCATCCGGATCAGCGCGTCCCTCTTCGAGTGACCCGCCTTGCGGTCCCGCACGTAGTCCAGGATCAGCGCCGGAAGGCGGCCTTCGCCGTCGCCGATGAGGAAGGCGTCGAAGAAGGGGGCGACCGCCTCCGGGTGCGTGGCGACTGGGCCGCCACCGAGGATGAGCGGGTGGGCGTCGGTTCGGTCCGCCGCCCGCAGGGGGACGCCCGCGAGATCCAGGATGGTGAGCACGTTCGTGAACGTGAGCTCGTACTGGAGGCTGAACCCGAGGATGTCGAAGTCGCCCAGCGGGCGCATGGTCTCGAGCGACACGAGCGGGAGCTCTCGCCGCCGCAGCTCGCGCTCCATGTCGATCCACGGGGCGAAGGCCCGCTCGCAGACGATGGAGGGCTGGTCGTTCAGCAGTCGATACAGAATTTTGGTCCCAAGGTGGCTCATCCCGATGTCGTAAACATCCGGGAACGCTAGGCAGATCTTGGCCTCGACCGTGTCCCAGTCCTTCTCCACGGCGAACAGCTCGCCGCCGAGGTAACGCGCTGGGCGCTCCACCGTGTGGACGAAAGGGGCGTAGGGATGCAGGTTTCTGTCGACTGGCATGTGGCCTCCGGGGCGCAGCGATTGACCCGCGTTCCCCGAGCGCCGGGCGTGGAGTCCGGGCGCAATCTAGTGCCCGAGCCGTCCCTTCGGCAACAAGGAAACCATCGTATCGACGTGCTCCGGAACGGACCAAACGCTTGACTTTCAAGGGTCCGCGACCGTAGCGTCCCCGCCCGCTGTCGCCACCCGCGCGAAGGGTGGTGGGCGCGGACGGGCGGTCCCCACCCGCGCTCGGCAGCCCCGCACGAAACGGCGCGTGCGCGGTCCGACTCTTCCCGAATTCCGCTTGGGCGTTCTCCCCCGGCGAACGGAGCTCTCCTGATGAAACTGCAGACGTGGGTTGTTCTCTCTCTCTCCGTGGGTGCTTTCAGCGCCTGCGAGTCCAAGAGCAGCGGAAGCGAAGGCGGCGACGCCACGGACGCGGCCGACGGCACCGAGGCGGCAGATAGCACTGACGCCGCCGACGCGGCTGACGGCACGGCCGACGCTGGTGACGCCACCGACGCTGCCGACGCAACCGACGCCGCCGACGCCGCCGACGCCGCCGACGCCACTGACGGGACGGACGCCTCGGGCGGCACCGACGGTCAGGACGCGACGGACGTGATCCAGCCGCCGGATGGCTCCGACGCCACGGACGGCGGCGACGAGGCCCTCTCGTGCCCCGACATCCTCGGCTGCGCCAACGACTGCCCGCAGAACGACCGGCAAGGGTTCCAAATTTGTGTGCAGGACTGCGTGTCCAAGGGCGAGCCTGGCGCGGGCGACGCGTTCAACGCGTTCGTGCAGTGCCAGGTCACGGAGTGTTCGGGCATCACTGACCAGACGGCCCTCGTGGAGTGCATCCAGACGAAGTGCAGCGACCAGTTCTACGGCTGCTTCTCCGGCGGCGAGGGCAAGTGCTCCGGGCTTGTGCAGTGCACGAACGGCTGCGGCGCCAACGACCAGGAGTGCGTGGTCGAGTGCTTCGACAACGCCAGCCCCGAGGCTGCGAAGGAGTTCGACGCGATCGGCCTCTGCGTCAACGAGGCGTGCCCGGAGGGCTCTGCCGCTGACTGCGCACAGAAGGCCCAGTCGGCCGGCGGCGCCTGCAAGGACAAGCTCGACTCCTGCCTCGGCCTCGGCGGTGGCACCGGCACCTGCTCCGAGCTCGACGCCTGCGCCCTCGGGTGCGGCGCCAACCAGGCCTGCGCTCAGGCCTGCCTCACGGAGGCCTCCAGCGAGGCGATCGACACCTACATGGCCATCGGCCAGTGCGTGATCGCCGAGTGTGGCCAGGCTGCGACGGCGCAGTGCCAGGACACGGCGCTGAAGGGCACCTGCAAGCCGATCTACGACGCCTGCAAGGCGAACGAGCCGTGGGAGCCGGCGGATGGCACGGACGCCACGGACGCCACGGACGCCACGGACGCCACGGACGCCACGGACGCCACGGACGCCACGGACGCCACGGACGCCACGGACGCCACGGACGCCACGGACGCCACGGACGGGAGCGATGGTACGCCGCCGATGCCGCCCGCCATGCAGATGTCAGCAGCGCCTGCGGCCATGTCGATGCTTCCGCGCGGCAGCCACGCGGTTCACTTCGCGGCGGGCCGGTTTTTCCGGGGCTACCGCTAGGTCGTCCATCTTGCCGGACGGCCGGGGCACTTGCACCGGCCGTCCGGCGCGGCGCTCGCGCCGATTCAGGTGGGGCCTCGCGGCCCTGGCACGACCTGTGCTTGAGTGCCGCGACATGCGTCGACTGACCCTGCTCCTCCTTGCCGCCTGCGCCAATGACCTCCCCCACGTCTTAGACGAAGGCGCCAGCGCCCCGCCTCCGCCAGCGGAGCTCGCCGGCGCTGAGCTACCTGTTGGAGCCGTCGAGGGCCACAAGGCCGACGGCACCTGGGGCGCTGCCACGACGTGCAAGGCGCTGCCCGAGGTGGCACCGCTGGCCGATCCGCTGGTGGTCATCAGCCTCGACGGGCTCACCCTCCACCTCACCGATCGGGCGGGAGATTATGATCGCGTGTTCCCCATCGGCCCCGGGGCCGTCGAGAGCGGGGTCAGCCTCACGCCGACCTCGGAGTCCCGGCCAGAGGGCGTCTTCTGGGCGCGCCTGGACCAGCCGGCTGCATACGACAGCGCCGACCCGAACCGCGCGATGTGGGCGTGGAACGAGGCCTGCCGCATCTGGTGGACGGACGAGACCGGAAAACGGCTCCCCGTGTTCGCCGGTCTCCCGTTCATTCGCCTCGAGGGGCCACCGATCGCCGCGTATGCGCTCCACGGACCGATTGACCAGTACACGGCGCCGAACGGTGGCGAGCTGCGCCGCGGCCTCGTGAGCCACGGCTGCGTCCGCATGCAGGCGGCCGACATCCTCGAGGTCTACGGCCGGCTTCGTGGCAAACGAGTCCCCGTACGGATCCAGAAGGCCATCGAGCAACTCGACGACGGGACCGCGATCGACGTCTCCAAGCGGTGGGTCCAGAGCGAGTGCGCGCTCGACTCGGACTGCGGGTTCGCGGGGGCGTTCTGCAAGCGCAATCCGTACTCAGGGCGCGGCTTCTGCACGCGCTCTTGCACCGGCAGCTGCCCGGATCTCACGGGTTTCCCAACCACTCGATGCGTCGCGGACCCGGAAGATGCTTCCAAGGGGATCTGCGTGTTGTCACCGAGCCCGTTGAACGCGGGTTGCCGGCGCTTCGACGGCTTCGTTGAGGTCCCGAATGCGCGCCGCTTCGGCTCCACGAAGACCGCTCCGATGTGCCTGCCCGGGTCAGAGGGCTGGATCGGCGATCCCTGCTTTTCCCAGGCGGACTGTGGGTCCGGTCGGCTCTGCCGTGGCGCCACCGCCGAGGTGGCCGGCCTCTGCACCCAGGGGTGCACGTCCGCGTGTCCCGATCAGGCCGGCGGGTTCGCTTCCACCTTCTGCGTGGCGGATCCCGCGGCGACCAGCAAGGGCACCTGCCTCGCGCGATGCAGCAGCAACGACGACTGTGGGCCGAACGCCACCTGCGAGGCCGAGCCTCGCTTCAAGAAGACGAGCCCTATTCGAACGGTCTGCCTGCCCCTCTGACGGGAGCTGACGCTCAGCGTTTCAGGGCCGCCAACAACCCGCCGTGCATCTGCCCGTTCGTGGCCACCACGCCGCGGACGACCGGCGAGGGTTGGTTCAGCGTGTAGGCGCTGCCGTCGGGTCGCGTGATCTCCCCACCGGCCTCTTCCACCAGCACGATGCCCGCCGCGATGTCCCACTCGCACCGCGTCTGGAGCGTGAAGGTCCCATCGACGGCGCCGGTGGCCACCAGCGCGAGCTTCATGGCCATGCCGCCCAGTGCGCGCAGCTGGAGGACGGTCTCATACGGCGTGAGGAGGCCGCGCAGCGTCTCGCTCCGGCTCACGGCGAAGCGACAGGCCCGGAGCTCCGGGACGCGGCTCACCTGGAGCCGCTCCGGTGTCCCACCGGCAACCGAACGGAAGGCGCCTTCACCCGCCACGGCGTAGAAGCACTCGCGCGTCACAGGGTTTTGAACCACGCCGAGGACGGGCCTCCCGGCCACCGCCAGCCCGATGGAGACAGTGAACTCGGGGCGCCGCGCTACGAACTCCCGTGTGCCGTCCAGGGGATCCACGATCCAGACACGCTGCCTCGTCAGCCGGTCCGGCGCATCGACGCTCTCTTCGCTGAGCCAGCCGTCGTCCGGGAAGGCGTTCGTTAGCTCCTCTCGGATGAGCTCGTCCGCCACGGTGTCGGCCTCGGTGACGGGCTCGATCGGGGTCTTGTAGCGCACCGTGGCGCCGCGCGAGTAATGGTCGAGGATCGCCTCCGAGGCTCCGCGCGCCGCCTTCAGGGCAGCCTCGAGCTCGGCGCGCAGCATCACCGCTCTGTCTTCCAGCGCCTCGAGACGGCGACAGTGGTGCGATAGCGGTCCAGCTGCTCCCGCCGCGCGGCGGCATCCCATCCCATGAGCGCCGTCATCCGATCCGCTACAGCCTCGAGGCACTCGAGGCCCTGGTCCGGCGCCTCGTAGAACGCCGGGATACGCCTCACGAGCACGTCGTCTACCGTGAGCGCCCCCTCCTCCATCACTGCGTGGTCAACCTCTCCCACGATGAAGGGGCAGCCGGGCACCAGCCGCTCGGCATGCTCTACCGGCAGCGCGACGGCGCGGGCGCCATACGCCTCGACGAGGTAGTCTTGGATGTCGACTGGCAGGCCGGAGACGTGCTGTCGAGCCGCCTCGAGCACCTCTGGTGCCTCGGTCGAGCCCGGCAGGGGCGCGTTCAGGGTGGGGCACTTCGGCCGGCCGCGCTTCGGGAAACCGAGCACGCCGAGCGTGGTCTTGACCACGTCGTCGGCGATGCGGCGGTAGGTGGTGTACTTGCCGCCCCCCACCGTGACGCGTCCGTCGCCGTGCGCCACGACGGTGTGCTCGCGCGAGGTGTTGTATGGGTTGTCGCTGTCGTCGCGGATCAGCGGACGCAGCCCGGAGTATGTGGCCTGGACGTCGGTGGTGGTAGGCGCGTTCTTTGGGAAGTAGAACGCCACGGTCTCGAGCAGGTAATCCACGTCGTCCTTCGAGGCGCACACGCTGTCCGGGGCGTCCGAGAAGTCCGTGTCGGTGGTGCCGATGAGGGTGACTCGGCCGCGTGGGATGGCGAAGATCACCCGACGGTCCCGGACCGCGTTCATGACCACCGCGTACCGGATCGGGAGCCGCGCCCGCGACAGCAGGATGTGCGTGCCCTTGCTCGTGCGGATCATGCCCTGCGTGTCGCCGCCGGCTGCCAGAACGTCGTCCGTCCACGGCCCGGCGCAGTGCACGAGCGAACGACACGCCACGGTGACCGTCCGCCCCGTGAGCTCGTCGAGGATCTCGGCGCCCGTGATGCGTTCACCCTCGCGGATGGGACGCACGTAACGCGCCTTGTTGAGGAGAACGGCGCCTGCTTGGTGCGCCGCCACCGCGTTCTCTACGCAGAGGCGTGCATCGTCGGTCATGCAGTCGTAGTACAGCGCGCCCCCGGTGAGCCCCTCGGAGCGCAGGAGGGGCTCGAGCTCGAGCAGCTCGTTCGGGTCGTGGCGGCTGTGTTTGCCGGGCTTCTGGCGCCCCGCGAGCGTGTCGTAGAGCCAGAGGCCCATGCCGAGCGCGAGGCGGCCGTGTTTTCCGCCTTCGTACACAGGGACCAGGAACTGGATGGGCTTTACGAGGTGCGGCGCCAGCTTGCGCAACGTGGCGCGCTCGTGCGTGCCCTCGAAGACCAGCTTGAAGTTGGCCTGCTCCAGGTACCTGAGGCCTCCGTGGATCAGCTTGGAGGAGCGGGAGCTGGTGCCGTAAGCGAAGTCTTCCTTCTCGACGCACGCCACCTTCAGCCCGCGGAGCGCGGCGTCACGCGCGGTGGCCACCCCCGTGATTCCGCCTCCCACGACGAGGACGTCGAAGGGTGTGGTAGCGAGGGCGGAGAGGCGCGCTGCGCGGTCGTGGATGCCGAAGGACATGGGGGCGCAGCATAGCTCCGGTGCCCCTTCCGTGAAAGTCGCTGCCTCCCGAGTGCCGCGCTCTTCCGCTTCGTGTTACACCCCGGCCTCCGGGGAGGTGAGGATGGACGACGCGCGACAGGTGGCTCTGGCCGTCCCGCTGGTGCGCGATGCGCTCCTCGCGGCGGGAGGCAACGCGAGGCTCGCCGCGCTCGTCACCGCCACGGGGCTGCCTTTCGACGTCCTGCTCCCAGCGCTCGGTGAGCTGTTCGAGACCCACCCCGGGAAGGTGGACGTCGACGCGGACGGAGAGTTCTTCATCGCGCTCGAAGCCGAGGGCGGCGTCGCAGCAGCCACCACGCGGCAACACGGCAGGCTGCTCGGTGGCCTCCGCGGCGCCATGTACGTGGCCTTCGGCCTCTACTCGGCGCTCTATGCCGGCGCGCTGGTCCTCGTCGCGGCCGGGCTGTCCGGCCAGGCGTCGGTGCTGCGGTGGGCCGCGCGCTTCGTCCGCGGGGACGCGAACAGCGAGCCGCGAGTGCCCTCGCTCCGCGATCGGCTCGTCGCCTTCTTCCTGGGGCCCGAGGGGCTCTTGCCGGACCAGTGGGAGGCGGACCGGACGGCGCTCCACGCGAGCCGCCTGCGCGACCGCACGCTCACACCGGTCGACCTCATCGCCATCTTTGGCTACGACCGCGCGCGGGCGGAGGCGGAGGCCAGCCGCATCGCGTTCCAGCACGGCGGAGGCGTGGAGCACGAAGACGGTCGGATCTGGTTCACCTTCCCAGGCTTCCCAGAGCTAACTCCCCCCGAGGCGGAGTCCGCGCGACGGCGCGTGGCCCGTGGCGCCACCGACGACGTCGCCCGGCGGCTCGAGGTCCTGCGGCGGGATCGCGTGGCGTTGGTGCTGGGCTTCTGCAACCTGGCGGTAGCGGCGCTGCTCCTCTCCCTGATCTCGCACCCGTTATGGCGCCTCCTCTTCGGTTGGCTGCCGCTCGGCCTCTCGTCCGGGCTCCTCGCGCACGCGGCGTTCGTGCACCTGCGCCGAGGCGACACCGAGCGGTCCTTGCGACGTCAGGCGGTGCGGGCCGAGCTGGTGCGCGAGCTGCTGCACGGTGAGGGGCTGGTGACGCGGCCCGTTTCGGCTCCTGCGGACGAGCGCGAGGTGTTGCTGGAGCTGGCGCGCGAGCTCGGAGGCCAGGTGGCCACCCGGGCCGGAGTGGTCGAAGGGCGCTTCGACGAGGCGTACCGTTGGACGATGCAGGCGCTCGAGTCTGCCCCCGGGGACCCCGCGGGTCCCACGTGACCCTCCTCGGGACGCAGGTTCTTGTATCAACTACAGTTAGTTAGGTCGTTAGCTCGGCCGGCACGCGTTCTGCTTCGTGTCTCCCCAGCCGCTTGGTCGCGGCGGGAGGTTCGTCATGAAGGACAAGCTCATTGCCGCTCTCTTCGTCGCTTTGCAGACCATCGGCCCAATCCTGCTTCTGTTGGCCAGCTAGGGGCTCGGTCCCCGGCGGTCTGGGGCGGCAACCTCCGGTGGGCGACACCTGACTTCCCGGTGCGTCCGCTGGCGCTTTGCGCTAGGGTTGCCGCCTTATGGTCTCCGAACTCTTCGATTCGAGCGCCTGGGACGTCGTCCCGGGTTTCGACTTCACGGACATCACGTACCACCGCGCGCGAGACGCTGCGGTGGTGCGCGTGGCGTTCAACCGACCGGAGGTGCGGAACGCCTTCCGACCGCACACCGTGGACGAGCTGTATACGGCGCTCGAGCACGCCCGCCAGTCGTCAGACGTGGGGTGCGTGCTCCTCACCGGCAACGGCCCCTCCCCGAAGGACGGTGGCTGGGCGTTCTGCTCCGGAGGCGACCAACGAATCCGCGGCCGTGACGGCTACAAATACGCGGCCACGGAGGACGAGTCGTCGCGCGAGGTGGACCTCGCGCGGCTCGGTCGTCTCCACATACTCGAGGTGCAGAGGCTCATCCGCTTCATGCCGAAGGTGGTGATCGCCGTGGTGCCGGGGTGGGCCGTGGGCGGCGGGCACAGCCTGCATGTCACCTGCGATCTCACGCTGGCCAGCCGCGAGCACGCCGTCTTCAAACAAACCGACGCCGACGTGGCCAGCTTCGACGGGGGCTTCGGCTCGGCGCTGTTGGCCCGACAGGTGGGCCAGAAGCGCGGGCGAGAGATCTTCTTCCTCGGCTTTCCCTACAGCGCCGAGCAGGCCTTCGACATGGGCATGGTCAACGCCGTGGTTCCCCACGCCGAGCTCGAGGCCACGGCCCTCGAGTGGGGTCGTATCGCCTGCGCCAAGAGCCCTACGGCCATGCGGATGCTGAAGTACGCGTTCAACATGATCGACGATGGCCTCGTGGGTCAGCAGCTGTTCGCCGGCGAGGCCACGCGCCTTGCCTACATGACCGATGAGGCGGTCGAGGGGCGCGACGCGTTCCTCGAGAAGCGCCCCTTCGACTTTACGCGTTTTCCCCGACACTACTGAACCGCACCGGCCGTCCGGCCCCCGGCCGGGTCGGACCCGTTTGCCGCGTCGGCAGCTCGGACTCCGCGGGCGCTCAGCGAGCGGCAGCGAGCGGTTGCGGCGCGGACACCGGCGCCAGCTCCTTGCGCGTGAGGAAGCTCACACGTCGAAAGCCCCAATCGAGGAGCCGCGTCGGCGTGATGTTGAGCGCCGCCAGCATCAGGTGGCCGAAGCGCGGGGCGACGTACCGCGCCGACGGCGAGGCGCTCGCAATCGCGCGGTGGATCGCCTTGGCCACCACCTCCGGGCCCACGGCGGTGGCCTCCATGCGCGTGCGGAGGGTCTCGGCCTTCGCGATGGCGGGGCCGTACGCGGTGCCGGCGAAGCGGGTCACGGGCCCCATGGCAGTGTCGGCGAACTCGGTGCGGATTACCCCGGGCTCCACCAGCACCACCTGCACTCCGAACGGCGCGAGCTCGTAGCGCATCGCGTCCGACAGGGACTCGAGCGCGTACTTCGTGGAGTTGTAAGCGCCCATGAACGGGAAGGTCACGCGGCCGCCGATGCTCGACACGTTGATGATCCGCCCCGAGCCGCGCTTCTGCATCGCGGGGAGGAACGCGCGAGTCACGGCCATGAGCCCGAACACGTTGGTGTCGTACTGGCGCCGCAGATCGGCGTCCGAGAGCTCGCTCACCGGGCCCATCACGCCGAACCCGGCGTTGTTCACCAGCACATCCAGCCCGTGGCCGCCGGTGAGCCGCGCCACCTCGGCCGCAGCGGCCTCGATGGACTCGGTGGACGTCACGTCCAGGACCTGGGTGTGAAGCTCGGAGCCGGCCGGCGCCTCGGCGCGGAGGCGGTCCAGCTCCTGGCTCCTCCGACCCGTGGCGATCACCCGATAGCCCGCGGCGGCGAGGTGGAGGGCGGTGGTGCGGCCGATGCCTGCTGTGGCGCCGGTGATGAGGACGGTCTGTTGGGACATGAGCGGCTCCTGAAACGGGAAAGGACTAAGAGTGAACGTTCATTCCTTGCGGAAGAGCGCGTAGGCAACAGGGCCGGCGCAGCGACGGGCCGCGCACGGGTTCAGATGCGAATGGCCTCCCACACGCATTGCTGCGCGAGGCGCCAGTCTTCGGGGGTGACGGAGTAGCCGCATTGAGCGGACTTGGACCGGAGGCCGATGAAGGCCCCCATCACGATGCCGATCAGCACGGCAGGCGGCCCCGAGCGGAGCTCGCCGCGCTGCTGAGCGGCGGAGATGAAGCCCACGCCGAACTGGACGATGCGGCCCTCGAGCGCGCGGCTCTCTTCGTCCAGGTAGCTCTGGTGGGCGTGCAGCTCCAGGAACGCGAAGGCGTCCGGCTCGGCCACGGCCCAGTCGACCATGCGCTGCCACAACGCCGCGAACTGCTCCCGCGTGTTCGCGTGGAAGGGGAAGTCGGTGAGCACACGCGAGAGGAGCGCGGCCTTGCACTTCCGGAAGAGTGCGTTGACCAGCGCCTCCTTGGAGTCGAAGTAGCGGTAGATCGTGCCGGCCCCCACGCCTGCGCGGGCGGCGATCTCCGGCACCGAGGTGCCATAGAAGCCCCGCTCGACGAAGAGCGGGAGGGTGGCCTCGAGGATCTGCTCGGCCTTGTCATCGCGCCCCGGCGTGGCAGGTCGATCGAGGCGAAGGCGTCGTGCGGCGGGGCTCATGCCGAAATGAATATTCATTCCTGCCGAGCATGGCAAGTACTTTTTTCGAGGAGCTCTTCTTGCGCGCGTGGCGCGACTCCCGCTCAGCGCGTCTTCGGGGCCTTCGGGCAGCGCTCGCGGCCGCTGATCACGCGGTCGTCCGTGACCCACTCGTCCCAGCTGTGGTCCCACTCCGGGTAAGACACGAAGTGGAACGGGCCGTCGACTCGGTCGACCACCGCGTCCCAACACTCGTCCTCCCAGACCACGCGGAGCTTCGAGCCCACGGGGAAGGTCTCGAAGCGGATCGGGCGCAGGCGGCGAGGGGACACCTTCTCGTCCGACCGCTCCGAGTAGTCGAAGTAGCTCACCACCACCTGACGGCCGGACATCCCCACGAGCCGCACGACCTCGTCGCCCACGCTCGCGTAGCCCCCGAGCGTGTAGCCGCGCGGCATACGCGCGCGTCCCAACGGACGCTCCACCCGAGCGAGCTCCAGCTCCTCGGAGACCCGTACGGCCTTGAACCCCCAGCGCTGGTGCTCGCGATACAGAAGGCTTGCTCGTACCTCCTGGCTGGCTTCGCTGAGGGTGATCCGCCCATCACGGTCGGTGTCTGCGAGCGCGCTCCCGCTGAGCGCCTCGAGCAGCGCCTGAGTGTAGGTCCAGTTGATCGTGGAGTCGTTCGAGGCCTCGCTCGAGGTGAGCGCGACCGACGGGATGCCGTTGGCCGCCAGCCGCTCTGCCACATCCCCGAGCCCGCCGGAGTAGCAGGCGTCGCCCAGGAGCAATACGCGGCGGGCCCGGTCCCTCGGACAGCGAGCCCCGGTGCAGCCAAGGGTCCGCTGGATCCGGTCGCGGAGCTCGTCCAGCAGCAGTCCCGACGACGCGATGGTGGCGTCTCGTGCGTCGGACAGCGCCAGGGCCACGCGTCCGTCGTCGAGCTGGATACCGTGGCCGGCAAAGTAGACGATGAGCCAACCGCCTCTCGGCGTGGCCCGTCCTGCGGCCTCGACTGCCTCTAAGAACGCGCGCCGCGTGGCCTTGCCGTCGAGTAGCAGGCGCAGCCGCGACTCGGGCACGCCCCGCTTCAGCAGCAGCGCGGCCAGGGCCTCGTCTTTGCGCCCCTCTTTGTCGAAGTCTTCCAGGTCCGGGTCGGCCCACTCCAGCACCCCGGCGATCACGGCGGAGGCCCGGCCGAAGTCGAGCGCGTCGGCGCGCACCTCCGCCGCCAGCGCGAGGGCGACGAGGAGCGTCAGCCCTCTGGGCATTCGAGGACCAGCGGCGAGGCCGTGCCCGCGGGGGGCCATGCGTCGAGGACGCAGTCGCCGTCGGTGTCGATCTGCGACTCGAACGCGTCGTTGGCACAGCCCGGGCGCACACCCTCGGACGGGAAGATCACCGTGCCGCAGCCGCCCTTGGCCGGCGACAGGAGGTTCGCCTTGTCTTTGTTGGACGTCTCGTCGCCGAAGCGATCGAAGCGCACGATCATGCGGTCGCCCGTGAGGTCGCGCAGCTCGAGCACGCGCTTGTTGCCCGGCCACTCCTCGGTCCCTGTCCAGCCCGCCGACGGCTCGCCGAACGTGTACTTGTACCCGATGCGCACGGCGACCCCCTCGGGGCCGGTGGGGGCGAAGTAGGGCAGGTCGACCGTGAGCGTCCAGATCCCGTCGCCCGCCGTGGCGTCGCCCTGCGTCCCATCGTCGTGCATGGGCACGAGGTTTGGCACCCAGTTGCCGAGCAGGCTGTTGGCGGCGTCGATCGTGTGCCCTTCGAGGCACGGTGGAGCGGCTTCTCCGCAGCGCGGCGTGTCTTCGTGGAGCGCGCCGGTGATGAAGACCTTCTTTCCGGGAGCGTCCTCCGCCCAGCGAAACGGGTCGATCGTGGAGCAGTTGCGATCGATGGCGCCCGGCCGAAGGTCTGCCAGCAGCACGAGACGAATGCGGTCGTCCGGGTAACACGCATTGAACTCGAACGCCTTGATCGCCTCGGCCACCGCGGCGTCGAACGCCCCGCTGTCGAGGTCGGGCGCCCCGTCGCCGGTGTAATCCACGGTGCCCCCCGAGAGCGGGGCGGGGTCGAAGGGGCGTGCGCCGGCGACGAAGACCGGCGCCGTACGCAGGCGCTCGATCATCTCGCGGACCAGGCCGACCCGCGAGTCCGTGGTGGCGAGCTCGGTGATCTCGACGAAGGCGCGCTGCGCGGTGCGCGGCGGGACCGCCTGCAGGCTCTGTCCGGCCTGGGCCGCCTTGGCCGTGAGCAGGACGGTGGCGAGCGTGGAGTCCACGCCGAGCGCGGACTGCCCGGGCTGCACCACGTCGAGCGGGAGGATCCGCGCCGGATCCAGCACCGACACCTGGCGCGGGATCTCCGGGAGGAAGCCGAGCGCGGAGCGGGTGCTCGTTCGCGCCGAGACCACCAGGTTGGTGAACGCCGTGTTACCGGGGAAGCTGACCTCGAAGCGCGTGCCCGCCGCCGTGGCCGCGAGCGCCTCGAGCGGCTCGAAAGCGCCGGTGGTGAAGGCGAGCGTGGCACCCTCGAGGCCAGCCTCGACGTTGCCCTCGAGGATGTTCGGGGCTGACTTGGGGAGCTCGACCTGATCGCCGCGCGTGAGCTCGCCCACGACGAAGTCCTCGAACCCGCACGCGACGAAGAGGGGAGTGAGCGCGGCGCCGACGACCGACCAACTGTTTTTTCGCATCACCACGCCACCTTCAGCTCGGCCTTGGAGCGCACGACGTGAAACTTCTGGTCCGTGTCGCGCTCCCGCTCGTGGAGCTTGTAGAGATACTCCAGCGAGTACCTCACCTCGAAGCCTTGATAGGCGTATCGGAAATCGATGTACGGGCGCACCTTCGTCGTGGTGTCGTCGCCGTACCCCTGCTCTGGGGAGCCCCGCCGGTTCTCCTCGAGCCAGTAGTCGAACGCGCTGCCCAGGGTGACCTGCATGCCGAGGGTGAACGGATAGCTGACCCAGAGCTTCGCCCGGGTGAGCAGGCCGAGGTAGTCGTCCTCCGTGGTGCTGCCCTCGCGGCCGTCGCTGTCCCAGATGAACTTCGCTTTGACCCCAAAGTCGAGGCCCTCGCCGACGCCTGTGTGGAAGAGCGCGCTGAGGACGCTGATCGAGGAGAGCCGGTCTTGGAAGCGGCGATAGACGCTGCGCGGGTCGCGGCCTCGATCGAGCACGTTCGCGTAGTCGTAGAGGTCCGTGTCCGTGTAGCCGTCGGAGTGCAGGAACGTGGGATAGACGGTGTCGACGTCGCGGAACTGGGCGTTCGTGTTGTAGCCGAGGAAGGTCTCCTCGATGCGCAGCTCCACGTCGCCGACGTACTCGAGCAGCGCGGTGGCGCCGTGCCAGCCCACGATCGACTCGACCCACGCGTCGTCGAAGTCCACGAACTCGTTGGCCAGGTTCAGTGTGGGGAGCTGCCCGCCCTCGATGAAGCCGTCGGTGAGCAGCACGTCTGCCTCGCGCCGCGCGCCGAAGATGGTCACGAAGTGTTCGGAGATGTTGAAGTACTCGAGCTTGAGCGAGAGACCGCTCACCCCTACGTCGAAGAACTCCGCGCGGGCCTTCGCGAAGGTGCCGTGGAAGTCGCCGAACGGGATCGGGAACACGCCTTCGTTGAGCGCCACACCGTTGGCCGCGAGGGCAGGGTCTACCGTCGAGTAGCTGTAGCCCCCGATGAAGTTGAACGACCCGCCGGACCACGCGTCGACCTGCGCTTCGAGCGTGGCGACCGAGTTCGAGTACCGGGTGTAGGTGTCGACCGCGCCGTCGGGCTCGCACCCAGGCACCGGGTTGCCAAGGTCGTCCTGGCAGGTGGGGTAGATCGTGCCGACCGCGTCGGGGTCCGTGAGGTCGATCTCCGAGTCGCGGGTGTGGGTGCCGATGAGCGTGAGGCGCGTGCCGTCGGCGACGTCGGAGTCCATCCGGAGCCCGTAAGCGAGGTCACGCGACCAGAACGGGTTACGGATATTGGGGTCGCCAATTCCCGTGGACCAGCCCGGCCCCACAAAGAGCTTTGGCAGCGCGATGATCGCCGTGTGATAGCGGAAATACTCCGGGTGGAGGGTGCCCTGAACGAAGACGCCCTTCCCGTTGTCACGGTCGATGAAGCGCACCTTGCCGATGGTCCACTCGTTGAACATCCCGAAGTCCGAGGACCCCACGAGCAGCGAGTCGACCCACGAGATCGGCAGGGACGCGCGCACGTAGTAGCCGCGAAGCTTGATGTACTGCGAGTGGTTCATCCCGAGCGACTCGCCCGAGGTGTTGACCTCGTCGTACGCGAGGTCCCCGTTCTCCCACCAGTCCTGCCAGAGCGCGCCAAAGCGCGACTGCAGGCGCACTCCGGCCTCGACGTTCTCGCCGACGCGGCCCTTGATGCCCAGCTCGAACTCGGACCCTACGCCGTTGTCGCCGGAGAGGTTGTCCGGCCAGAACGGGTTGCCGTGAGACAACAGCCCCTGGCTGTCGTTGTTACGGTAGAGCCACTTCGTATAGATCGCGCCCGAGAGGTCGAAGTTGACGAGCTCGGCGTGGGCGGATGCGGACCAGAGCAGCAGGGCCGCGAGCGGACGCCTCACGGAGTGACCATCTCGAGCTCGACCCGCTTCCCGCCGTCCTCGTTGTCATCGTCGCAGACGTACGATTTCAGCGCTCTGTGCTGCAGCGCCTTCTCGTCGTCGCCGCCCTTCGCGGAGCCCGCGAGGATGTCGATGGCGTGTGGGTCGCAGTTGAAGTCGTGGCCGCCGCCGAAGCGGTGCTGGCCCTTGATCTCGTTGACCGGACGCGTGAGCAGGTCGGACTTGGATGGGTACCCCTCGTTGGACTGCACCACGGCCTGATAGCCCCACGTGGCCGCGGGAGCGCCGAGCTCGCCCTTGGCGAAGACGGCCACGATCTTGCGGCCCTGAACCCGGACCGACTTCGGCACCACGATGTCCTTCTGCATGGACTTCGCCTTCGACGCGATCTCCGCGTCGAGCCGCCGCTTGCCCTGGGGCGTGATCACGAACGCCTTCTCCCAGCGTGAGCCCTCCGCGAAGCGGACGTTCAGCCCGGGGATGCCGTCTTTGTGGCCCGACCCGGCCTTGCGGTCCGTATCGACGAAGAGGAACAGCATCTGGTGCGAGAAGCCGTTGCCGTCCCAGCCCTTGCTCCCCCACGGATCCTCCACCGGACCCGCGTAGCTCACCGTGACTCGAAGGTCGCTCCCGGCGTCCTCGATCGTCACCTCCGTGAGGTCGAAGGTGCCCGGCTTGTAAACCGAGTCGGTCGGGTACGTGTAGCCGCCAGGGCCGTTGTCGTCACCCTTTGGGTCCTTGAGGACGACCTGGGCGAAGGCGGTGGTTGCGAAGAGCGTGAAGGTGAGGGTGAGGCCGCGCATGGTTTCCTTTCTCGGGGACAGCGTTCGCGGGGTACGAAGCCGTCCGCGCGCGGGATATCCGGCCGGGCGGTGAACGTCAAGCGCGACGCGGTGAACATCAAGCGCGACGCGGTACCGCGCGGTGCAGCGAAGGGCACCTACAGTCCCAACTTCTCCCTCAGCCGATCGGAGGTGAGGTGCTTCACCACGTCGAAAGGCTCGCATTCGCCGCTCCCCGAGGTGAACTCGATGGGGCCCACGACGCGCGCCACTTTCAGCGCGGCCTGGTTCAACCGCGCGCTCCGCTTGCCGATCCCCATCAGCGCCGAGCCCATGGCCATTCGGACCCTCTCCGGCTCAGTCCCGATCCGGTCCGCGATGCGCGCCACGTGGGCGAGGAAGAACTCCTCGCTCGGCGCCTTCTTGCCGGAGAACTTGGACGCCTCGTAGAGCAGCCCGTAACCACAGTCGCGGCGCACGGGGTCGTCGCTCCTGACCCACTGGTCCGCCAGCTCCACCACGAACGGCGTCTTTGCCAGGGTCGCGTCGCACGACGCGAACACGTGCGCCAGCATGCCGTTGGCCATCTGCTCGACCTGCGTCTCGGCCTGCGCACGCGTAATCTTGGCGGGGTCGTCGACGAGCAGGGCCAGGACCTTGCCTTCCCAGACGTCGGTCTTCCAGAGCGCCAGCGCGAGCTCGCGGTCGCGCCCGATCTCCTTGGCCAGCTTCCGCAGCCTTGTGAGCCCGATCCCGAAGCTCTTGAGGCCCGGGGAACCGAGCCGCTCCCAGTGGCTCATGCCGCGCACGTCGCGTTCAGCTTCCAGCAGGGCGAGGACTTCGGTCACGGTCATGGCGGGGCGCTCCTGGGGCTCGTGGTCACGGTGAGGTTACGTGGCTGTTTCGCGCAGGACACGGCGCAGATAGGGCATGTCGGAGAGGCCGGCTTGCTCGGCCTCGCGCGCCGCGGTGGCCAGCGCCTCGCTGGTCTCCGGCGCGCCGAGGAGGCCCAGGAGGTGCGCCCGGTCGGCCAGCACCTCGAGGCGCTCGCGGTCGCATTCCGGCGTCACGGCCGCGTGCAAGTCGAGGCTGGTCAGCGCTTCGGCGAGATGGCCCTCGAGCAGCAGCACCCGCGCGCGCCACACGGGGACGCAGGTGGTGAGGCCTCGCGGCGATCCCATGAGCCGCTCCTTGTTCCGTTCGAGCGCGTCCAGCGTCTCGTGCGCCTCGGTGAAGCGTTGGTCGTGCGCCAGCAGTACGGCGCGGACGAAGCGCGCCATCACGGGCGGTGGACTCATGTCGCGCGAGAGCGTCCAAGCCTCCTCGCACGCGGCGCGGGCGCGCTCGAGGTCGCCGTTGAGCCAGAGCGCCAGCGCGAGGTAGTCGAGCGGTCCGGCCACGACGTTCAAGTGCAGCTGAGGGCCGCGCGCGCGGAGGCGTTCGAGGGCCGCCTCGAACCACTGCGGAGCGTCGCGGGTGTCGCCGGCGCGCAGCGCGATCTCGCCCCGCTTGTTGTCGCACCAGGCCCGCCGCACCCCGTCGGCGTGGGGCGTGCTGTCCAGGACGGCGGCCAGCCGGTCGTAGATTCCGCGGGCCTCGGTGAGGCGCCCGGCCAGCAGCAGGAAGTGGCCCAGGAAGTCGAGCGCATAGGCAGCGCCGGGGTGGTTGGGGCCTAGCGCGCGCGAGATGGTGTCTACCGCCTCCTGGGCGTCGCAAACGGCCCCCGCGCGGTCGTCCAGCTCGGCTCGCGTCACGGCGCGGCGGACCAGGACCACGACCCGCTCGGGTGCCTCGCGCCCCAGCACCTGGGCCAGACGGTCGAGCGCGCGTGTCGCGGTGACATCGGCAGCGGCGTGCTGGCCTTGACGCAGCTGCAGCCCGGCCTCGGCTACTGCGAGATCCATCGAGGGCCGCAGTGGAGCGCCCAGCCGATCGAGGGTGGCCTGCGCGTAGCGGACCAGGGCGCCAACGTCTTCGGGGTCGGCCAGGGCGGTGGGGACCCCCGCGAAGAGCCCGCCGTAAGCGCGCGCGAGCTCGATGGCGGCGCGCGCCGCGACCAGCGCGTAGCCCGACTCCTCACCGACAGCGCGCGCCCGCTTGAGCAGGGTCACGCCGGCTTCGGCGCTGAGCCCGCTCCCGATCGTGGCGATCCCCTCGGTGAGCAGCGCCTCCGCCAGCGTGGGCCCATCGCCGAGGCGCTCGGCCTGCGCCGTCGCGTCGTGAGCCAGCGTCAGCGCTTCGGGCACTCGGAGGACGCCGAGCATCGAGGCGCGGATCGCCTGGCTGCGGATGAGCTCGGCCACTCGGCGGCGCGCTGGGGATCGGGGTGGGCGCGGGTGGGCGATCGGCGCGTCGTCGGGGAGCTGGTACTCCGGGAGCGGTCGCAGCGGCAGCTCAGCGCGGTAGGCGTTGGCGAACTGCACGGGGTCGACGTACTCCAGCACGCCCACGAAGGTCGCCAGCTCCTGGAAGGACCGCTCGGCGTGGGCCACCGCATCCGCGAACCAGAAGGGGTCCTCGGCAGCCATCGTCTGCGCCTGCTCGGCGGCGTGGAGCCACATGGAGAGGTGGCGTTCGAGCTGCCGCTCCACGTCCTCGATCGTCTGGCCCACGAAGGGCAGGGTGGGGACGTGGAAGCGCGCCCGGACGGCGTCGCGCGTGCCGGCGTTCCAAAGCGCGGCGATCCGCTCGGCCGGCGGGAGCACCAGGCCGCCCCGGCGCCGCGCCGCCCGCAGCGCACCGAGGAGCGCCTCCATCGGGGGGTAGCGGTCGTCGGGGCGCAGCGCGAGGCCGCGCCGCAACGCGTCGGTCACGCCGCTGGGGAGGTCGTCCTGCGACGGCGTGTTCACGAATCGCTGCGCCCGGATCTCTCGTAGCCGGGACGTGAGCGTCTCGCCGCCGAACGGGCGGATGCCGTGTAGCGCCTCGAAGAGCGCCACGCAGAAGCTGAACTGGTCCGTCCGCGCGTCGAGCGCCCCGACCTCGGCTTGCTCGGGCGACATGTAGCCGGGCGTGCCGCGGAGGGTAGATACGGAGGAGCCCTGGTTGGGCTCGTCGCCGTCGTTTCCCGAGCGGGTGGCGAGCCCGAAGTCGCTGACGCGGACGCGGCCGTCGTCGCCGATGAGCACGTTGTCGGGCTTGAAGTCGCAGTGCACCAGCCCCGCGGCGTGGGCTGCCGCGAGGCCCTCGCCGGCCTGGGCGAAGGTGTCGAGGATCTGACCCACGTGGCGGCGGCGCTCAGCCAGCCACCACCGCAGGGTGCCGCCGACCACGCGCTCCATCGCGACGAAGGTGCGCCCCTCGTGCAGCCCGACGTCGTGCACGGTCACGATGTTGGGGTGCGCCAGCCTGGCCATGGTCTGGGCCTCGCGCAGCAACGCCCGCTGGGTGTCGTCCGAGGCGCGGAGGAGCTTCAGCGCCACCTCGCGATCTAGGACTGGGTCATGCGCCAGCAGCACCACGCCCATGCCGCCGCGGCCGAGCTCGCGCACCACCCTGTAACGCCCGATCTGTGCGGGCATCCCGACAGGCGCTGAGGCTGCGGGCGCGGCAAGGGTCTGGTCGTCGTCCATGAGGTCCCCGCCGGTCAGCGCACGATCACGGGAGCCGCGGTCCAGAGCAGGTGGCGTGATCTCCTGAGCAGGAGAGGGGCACGATCAGGGGCCGCAGGTCGGGTCGGCGAGGTGTGCGCACGTGCCGGCCACGCATTGGTCGACCGTGCACGCCACGAAGTCGTCGCAGGTGGCCGCCTGGGAGCAGAACCCGCAGCCGTGCACACCCTTCTGGCTGCACCGGCCAGCAACGCACGCATCGGTAGAGCAGGGGTCGCCGTCGTCGCACAGCACCGTTGTCGTGCCGCACGGCTTGCAGCCCGTGAGCGCGGTGTTCGCACACTTCCCGGTGACGCGGTCGCACGAGTCCACGGTGCAGCCGTTGTTGTCGTTGCACGCCTCGTTGGTCTTGCACGCGGCGCAGCCCGCGATCGCGATAGACACGCACGCTCCGGTGCTGCTGCAGCTGTCCTTGGTGCAGGGGTCCTTGTCGTCGCACAACGTGATCGCGGGCACGTTGAGGCACGAGCAACTATGCGGGGAGTAGCTGCAGCGCCCCTCGGCGCACTTGTCCGCGGTGCACGCGTTGGAATCGTTGCACTGCAGGTCGACCGTGCACGCCGTACAGCCCGGAAGCGTTACGCTGACACACAGGTTGGTGGCGGGGTCGCACACCTCGCTGGTGCAGGCGTTCTGGTCGTTGCACTGCGCGTCCGAAGTGCAGCCCTTGCACCCGACCAGCGTGGTGTGAGTGCAGAGACCGGCCGAGCACACGTCGTAGGTGCAGGGGTTCTTGTCGTCGCAGTCTGTGAGCGAGTCACAAGAAGTGCAGTTGGGGTTGGGCAGGTTGGCGCAAGCCCCCGCCAGGCAGACGTCCGTAGTGCAGGGCTCGGTGTCGCCACACTCGAAGTTGACGAGGCAGCGCTTGCAGCTCGGGTCCGGGGCGTAGGAACACGTGCCCTCGGCGCAGCGGTCCTTGGTGCAGGGATCGCCGTCCACGCAGTCGAGGGAGGTGGTGCACTGGCCGCAGCCATTGTGCACGGTGTGAACGCAGCGGTACGACGCGCCGTCGCAGTGGTCATCCGTGCAGGGATCGTTGTCGTCGCACGCCGCGTCGAACGTGCAGAACTCACAGAACGGCACTGGGAAGCTCACGCAGGAGCCGGCGGAGCCGCAGAGCGTGGTGGTGCACGGGTCCTTGTCCTGGCAATCGAGGCTGGTCGCGCAGAGGTTGCAGCCCAGGATCGCCTTGAATACACAGACCCCGTTCACGCAAGCGTCCGTGGTGCACAGGTTGCCATCGTTGCACGCCGGGCCGGGTGCGCTGCACGCGGCGCAGCCCGGGGTGGCTGGGCCGGGCGTGCACTGCCCGCTCGCGCAGACGTCCGGGGAGGTACAGGCCTTGCCGTCCTCGCAGGCGGTGCCGTCGGCCGCGCTCTGGTAGAAGCACCCCTTTGCGGGATCGCATTTCTCCTCGGTGCACGGGTTCTTGTCGTCGCAGCCCACCAGCGTGCCGGCGCACTTGCCCTGTGTGCAGACGTCGTTGTTTGTGCATGCGTTGCCGTCGCTGCATGCCTTGCCATCCGGAACGCTGGAGAGCGCGCACAGGCCCGTGGCGGGGTTGCACTCGTTCAGCTGGCAGGGGCTGGTGGGGGGCGCGCAGACTACGATGGTGGCGGGGTCCACCACGCACTTGTTGGCCTGGCACACCTGTGTGCCGTTGCAGGCGTCTTTGTCGCCCTGCGCGGCGCAGTCGGCGTCCGTGACGCACTCGCACACATTCGCTCCGGGTTTGCACACCCCGTCGGCGCACGTGTCGCCAGAGGTGCAGTCGTTGACGTCGGAGCACAGGGTTCCGGTGAGCGGCTTGTACACGCAGCCCGTGGTGGGCGCACACCCGTCGCTGGTGCACGCGAGGCCGTCGCTGCACATCACGGCGGCGCCGCCGCAGTGGCCTTTGCCGTCACAGTGGTCTTTGGCCGTGCAGAGGTTGGCGTCCGTGCACGGGGTGCCCGGCGCCGCCCACGCGGGACTACACGTGCCCGTGGTGGCCTGGCAGGAGAACTTGGTGCACAGATCGCCGGGCGGGCACACCACCATGGTCGCAGGATTGACCACGCACGCGCCGCCCACACACACCAGCGTACCGTTACATATGTCGCCGTCCTCTTGGGGCTTGCAGTCCGCGTCCGCCGAACACCCGCAGCTGCCGGAGCCGGCGCAGACCCCGGCGGCGCACACGTCTTTGTGAGTGCACGCGTTGCCGTCGTCGCAGGCGGCGCCGCTAGTGGGGGTATTCACGCACGCGCCCTTGGCGTCGCAGCTGTCGGTGGTGCAGGGCTTCTTATCGTCGCAGTTGGTCACGCTGCCCTTGCACTTGCCGGCGCCGTCGCAGCCGTCGAGCACGGTGCAGGGATCGCCGTCGTCGCACGCGGTGCCGGCCGACGCTGCTTTGGCGAAGCACTTGCCCGTGGCCGCGTCGCAGCCGGTTGGCTCGCACGGGGGGCCCGCCGCACAGGTGATCACCGTGGCGAGGTCCAGCACGCAGAAGCCAGATTTGCAGGCGAGGGTGCCATTGCAGCGGTCGCCGTCTTCGAGGGGTGCGCAGTCGAGAGCCACGGCGCACTGGCACGCACCCTTGCCCGCGCAGAGGCCGTCGGTGCACGTGTCGCTGGACGTGCAGGCGTCGCCGTCGTCGCAGGCGTGGCCGCTCAGCAGCGTGGGAGTGCAGGTGCCGGCCACGCAGGCCTCGGGTGCGCACGGGTGGTCGGCGTCGCACGCGGTGAGCGGGCCATGCGCGCATTTGCCGCCGGCGCAGACGTCGCCCACGGTGCAGGCGCCGGCGTCGCACGCGGTGCCATCGGGGGCTGCCTTGGGCTGGCAGAGTCCCGTGGTGGGCTGGCACGCGGTGCTCTGGCAGGCGTTGTCGGCGTTCGCGTCGCAGACCACCACGGTGGCCGGGTCCACGAGGCAGGCACCCTTCGCGCAGACGAGCGTGCCGTTGCAGGCGTCGCCGTCTTCGAAGGGCGCGCACTCCGCGTCGGACTGGCACTGGCAGACTGACGCGCCCGGTGCACAGACCCCACCGGTGCAGGTGTCTCCCGCGGTGCAGTCGCTCCCGTCGTCGCACGGCGCCGAGTTGTTCGGGTAGAGGCAGCCTAGCGCGGCGTCGCAGGTGTCGTCGGTGCATGGGCTGTTGTCGTCGCACACCACGGCGACGCCCGCACAGCCGTTGGCGGAGCAGGCGTCGTTCGAGGTGCAGGCGGAGCCGTCGTCGCAGGGGCTGCCCAGCGGGAGCGGCTTCTCGACGCACGCGCCCGTGGCGGGGTCGCAGGTGGTGGCGCTGCAGGGCGCGGCGGCGGCGGCGCAGGTGATCACGGAGCCCTCGGCGACCACACAAACGTGGTTCGCGCAGCGGAGCGTGCCGTTGCAGAGGTCGGCGTCGTCCTTGGCGGCGCAATCGCCGTCCGTAGTGCACTCGCAGGTGTTGGCGCCGCTGGCGCACTGGCCGTCCGCGCCGCATTGATCGCCGGTGGTGCAAGGGTTGCCGTCGTCGCACGGCCCGGTGACGGGCGAGGTGGCGCACTGACCTGTAGTCGGGTCGCACGCGGCCTGCAGGCATGCGCCTGGGAAGGCGCAGTCAGTGGGCGCGCCTGAGCAGGTGGCCGCGCCGCCCAAGACGCCGCATTGGTCGCCGATGGTGCACGCGTCGGCGTCGTCGCACGGGGCGCCGAGGTCAGGCGAGTGGTGGCACGCGCCGTCCGCGCCGCAGAGGTCCCCGGTGCACGGATCGCCGTCGTCGCAAGCGCCTGGGTCCACCACGGCCACGCACCCGCCTGTGGTGGGGTCGCAGGCGTACGCGAGGCACTCGCCACCGGTGGGGCAGGGGATGAGCGACGCCGGGTCGACCCCACAGGCGCCGTCGCGGCAGATCACGCGCCCGTCGCAGGGGTCGGCGTTGTCCTCGCTGGCGCAGTCGGCGTCGCTGGTGCACCCCGTGGGTGCTGCGTCGGTGCTTGGCGCCGCGTCGGCGGCAGGAGCGGTGTCGCTGCCGCTCACGGTGTCGGCGCCGGTCGCGATGTCTTGACCGGCGCCGGGGGTGCCGCTGTCGCTGCCGCTCGGCTTGACGTCGGAGAAGCCGCCGACCAGCGCAGGGTCCAGGGACGGGATGGCATCCGAGCAGGCCAGCGCAAACGACGCGACGGCGATCGGCAGCCGGCACAGGCGCGACGAGGAGGCGTAGTTCATGGGCTCACCTGCGGGTTTCGAGGGCGTGGAGCGCACCGCGTAGGATAACAGGATCTCCTGGAATCAAGTGCATTACAGCACCGCGACGCGTTGCGTTCGCAGCGTCGGACTCCCCTTGGGCGCCAAGGTCATCGGTAACCCACGGCGGAGCTTTGCGCCGCCGTATTCGGGCTTCGCCTCGATCTGCGCAACCTGGGCAGGCGGGTCGGGAGCCTGCGGCTGGCTTGTAAGGGGCTCGCCCAGGGAGTAGACGAAGGGCATGGACTCATCTCTGACCGTGAAGGACGGTGTCCCGACCGGCCCCGCCTTGAGCGAAGCCCTGCTGCGGTGCCGGGAACCCGGTACGCTGCCGCACAGCATTGGTGAGGAGCTCTTGAGCGCGCCGCTCGCTCGGTTTCAGTCCACGTGGCGAGTGGTACTTGCGCTCAGCGCGCTGCCTTCGGTGCTCGTGCTCGTGATCGCGCTCGCTACGGACGCCGCCAGCGCGCTGCCGATCGCGCTGGGCTGCTCCTTGTCGATCGGTGCGCTCATCGGAGGGGCGTCGCTCGTGCCGTCGCTACAGGACGTGCGCTGGGGGCGCCGACTCATCGCCGAAGGCCAGATCCGGCCGGCCCGCGTCCTGGGCCACGGACAGTTCTACGGCGGCCAGGCCTATCTCGAGGTCGCGCCGCCCGAGGAGCTGGAGGGGCAACCCAGCGGGGGGGTGATCCGATTTCGTGTCGGTGGCGTCCCCGCCGACCTCGCGCCGCTGGTGGGGACGAGCGTGGCGATGTTGCACCTGCCTCGAGACCCACGCGTCTTCGCGGTGGTCATTCCGGGCCAGGGGCTCGTTACGACCCGGTGACGGCCTAGAACGGGTAGCACTGCCCGGGGACAGGGTCCCCCTCTTCGCCGCAGACGGGGGCCCACGCGCTGCCGCAGTAGTGTCCCGGCGCGCAGTGTTTGTCCGAGTAGCACGAGGCCGAGTCGAAGAGCACGACGCACTGGCCGCTGGCCGGCCCGCCGCCCAGCGCGTCCTTGGTACACAAGGAGCCCTCCAGGCAGTCTCCGTCATCGTCGCAGCAGCCTGACGTGGCCGGGCTGCATGTCCCCGCGCTGGGCACGCACCAGATGTCGCTACAGGTACAGGGGTTCTCGTTCTCACAGGTCATCCCCCCAGCGCAGTCCTCGGGGCGGTAACACTGGTCTTCGGCGGGTGCCGGTGCGCACCGCGACTCACCGCCCAGCCAATCGAGGCACACCGAGCCCTCGCCGCATTCTGCCGACGTAGTGCAGCACGTCGGCTTCGGCGCGCAGTAGCCCATAGCCACCATGGGCTGCGGGCAAGGCTCGGCCTTGCATCCGAGCTTGCAGTCGTTGGTGCCGCAAGTGCACGCGTCTGCCCCGAGGCACTGCTCGGAGGCCAGACAGTCGGCGTCGCTGTAGCAGCCCGACACGGGGGGCGGTGCGATGCAGTGGCCTTCGAAGCAGACGGTGCTGGGGGGGCACTCGACGTCCGAGCCGCAGCACAAGGCGGGTGCACACGCGGCGAGGCACGCGGCCTCCGTCGTGTAGTACTCCGAGCACCACGGCTCGCAGTCACACCCGTAGACTTCGATACAGCCGGTGCCCGCCCACGTGAAGCCGAGGCTCGCCGTTTCGTCGCAGGCGCTGGAGCTGGGCCAGGTGAAGGTGACACAGAGTCCGCCCTCGCCACTGGCTATGCAGGTGCCCGGGGTGCCATTCGGTGAGTCCCCACTGAAGCAGCTCGAGGTGTGCGCCAGGGCGCCGTCACAGGTGGTGCCGAGCGCGCAGTCGTAGTCGGTCCAACACTGGCCCTCCTCGACGGGCGCGATGCAGTAGCCGTTCACGCACGATCCTGCGCACTGATCATCGCTAACGCAGCACGTGACGCCGGTGGGCAGGCACACGCCCAGAAGCGGGACGGCGAAAGCACCGCACTCGGCGGCTGCTGCCCCGAAGCAATACTCCCCTTCGGGGCAGGCCGCATCGGACCAACACTGGCCCGCCGCGGGAGCTGGGAGGCAGGCCCCCTCGTGGCAGACCTCTCCGTCACCACAGCTCGCCTGTCCTTCGCCATCGCAGCAAGCGGGAATGGGATGGCACGAACCGGCGGTGGCCATCTTGGGCTGCTTACACGGGAGCCCCTTCTTGCACGGCAGCTTCTTGCACTTGCCGCCGTTACACGCGCAGCTGACGCTCGCGTCGCAGAACTGGCCTTCGCCGCAGTCCTCGGCGTCCCAACAACCGTCTTCTGGCGCCGCGGGGAGGCAGTTCCCGGAGACGCATTCGGCGCCTGCGGGGCAGTCCGAGTCGGCCGAGCAGCAGGTCTGGGGCGTGCACGCGAGCTGGCACTCGAGCTTCGTGGGGAAGATCTGATCGCACCACGCGCCGCAGTCGCACCCGAGGACGGGGACACAACCTGCCAGGTGGCTGAAGAGCGCATAGCCGAGCTGTGTCTCACAGGTCCCGAAGTCCCCGAAGCCGAGGACGACGCAGGTCTCTCCGCTGCCCGCGTAACACTCACCCTGCTTGGCCGGGACGGAGGTCACCTCTTCGGAGCAGAGTGACACCTCGGGAACGACGCCGCCGACGCACGCGGCCCCCAGGTCGCAGAAGTCGTCGCTCCAGCAACCTTCGGCGCCCCCATAGGGCAGGCACATGCCTGCAAGGCAGAGTTGCTCGCCACAACCGGCGGAGTCTTCGCAGACGCTCGAACAGGGGATGTTGTGGAAACACTGTCCGGCGGCAGGGGGTGTGGCCTCAGGGGCGCCGCACGCGAACACGGGGGCGGGCAGGTGGCAGACGGTGCCGGCCTGCGTGCAGTCCGTGTCCGACCAGCACGCAGTGTTGGTGCCGGCGGGCAGGCACCAGCCCAGCCCGGCGTCGAGCCCAACACAGACCTGATCAGGGTCGCAGTCGGAGGCCGAGCCACAGCATCCCGCGGGTAACGCGGTGGCGTCAGGAGGCGAGGTATCCTCGACCGGGCTCGCGTCGGTGGTGGTGAGCGCGTCGTCGGTGGGCGGCGTGACATCGCCTGGCAGGGGAGGCGGGGCGTCCGACGGCGCGGCGTCTTCTTCGGAGATCTCGGCGGGCTCGGCGACGTCGTCGCCAGGGGCCACCACCTCGCCCGTGGCGCTGGTATCCGTCCCGGCGTCCGCGGAGCCCAGATCTGGGCCCGGAGCGACGCCCTCGTCGGCCTTCTCGCATCCAGCTACGGCCAGACCGACCCACGCCGTCAGGTTCACAATACGCAACAGCTTCGTCGCACGCTCCATCCCACACCTCACCACGCTGGTGAGCGCCGTCTATATGCGGGGAGCCACGGGGTCAAGGGATTCCTGGAAGCGTCGGAGTGTGCTCTACGACGACTTGATGGCCATCAGGGCCACGGGTATTTGCGGTGTATGTGGCCGCGCCAGCGAGCCCAGGCCGCTGGCGCGACCGAGTCTACTTCGCGGTGAAGGAGAAAGCGTGGTCGTAATCCACCCAACCGCCGCCCGACTCCCCCGGGTCGAAGGTCTCACCGTCCGTGTAACCCGGAGCCGTGCCCTTGACCCAGTTCAAGTCGCCCGCGGCGCCCACGGCCGAGAGCACGAGCGCGTACTTCTTGCCGGCCTCCACCGGGACCGGGGTGGGGAAGCTGAACGCCACCCGGGACGCGACCGTGCTGCATTGTGGGCCGATGCACGAACCTGCGACCACCCAGGACGTGCCGAGCACGTCGAACATGTTGGGGGAGCCCGCCTCTGTCACGCCCGTGATCTTGATCTGCGCATCCGTCACGCCGTTGCAGGTCTGCAGCGGGAGGGTGGCCGACTTGATCTCGATGCTCGACACCGCGGTGAACGTCTGACTCACCGACGTCTCACCGGCCACAGAAGAGAACTCCTGCTCCGACGGCTGGGAGTAGTTCGGGGTGTACCCGAGCGTCGACTCCCCGCCGGTCGGCTCGCAAAGCGCCAAGTCGGTGTTCCCGTCATCGGCCAGCGAGAAGGCGTGGTCGTAGTCCACCCAGCCGCCCCCAGTCTCACCGGGGTCGAAGGTCTCACCGCCTGCGTAGCCCGGCGTGTTGCCCTTGATCCAGTTCAGGTCACCGGGCGCGCCCACCGCGTACAGGAGCATGGCGTACTTCTGGTTCTCCACCAGCGCGACCGGGGTCTCGAAGGTGAACGTGACCAGCCCTGCCGTCGTGGCGCACTGGGGCCCGATACACGCGCTAGGGACCACCGCGGAGGTGGCGAGCACTGCGCTGGTGTCCGGCTTGCCCTCTGAGGTTACCGCGGTGATCTTCAGCTGTGCGTCTGCTTTGCCATTGCAGACCTGAAGGGCCAGCGTGGCGAACTTCAAGCTGAAGCTCGACGGGGCAGTGAAGGTCTGTCCAACGGGAGAATTCGCGACCACCGCCGAGAACTCCTGAGCCCCCGGATCGATGTAGTCCGGGGTGACTGCATGTGCCGCGGGGAGCCCGATTGGCGCGCACGTCAAGGCTGCCGTGCCGTCGGTCCCGTCGGTGCCGTCGGTCGCGTCGGTGCCGTCGGTCGCGTCGGTGGCGTCGGTCGTGCCCGTGCCGTCGGTCGCGTCGGTGGTGTCAGTGCCGTCGGTCGCGTCGGTGGCGTCGGTGGCGTCGGTGGCGTCGGTCGCGTCGGTGGCGTCGGTCGGGCCCGTGCCGTCGGTCGCGTCGGTGGCGTCGGTCGTGCCGTCGGTCGTGCCGTCGGTGGCGTCGGTCGCGTCGGTCGCGTCGGTGGTGTCACTGCCGTCGGTCGCGTCGGTGGCGTCGGTAGCGTCGGTCGCGTCGGTGGTGTCAGTGCCGTCAGTGGCGTCTGTGGCGTCTGTGGCGTCGGCTAGGTCGGAGCCGTCGGTCCCGTCCGTGCCGTCAACGCCGCCGTCGTCGACCTGGATCGAGATGGAGTAGGCGATCTGGGCGTCCGGGGAGTCCCAGCATGCCACGCGGAGGGCGTAGAAGCTGACGTCCTTTCCCTTCAGCGTGAGGGTCTCCGACTCCGCCCCGGACGTGTCTTCTTTGTAGTCGATGAGCAGCTCTGGCTCGTAGTTCGGGTCATCGAGCTCTGCGAGGAGGAGCTCGGTGAGGTACAGGTCGGCGTCTGTGCCGGGCGCGGACCAGGTGAGCGTGATCGTCACGTCGCCGGCAGCGGGGAGGTCGAACAGAAACCCGTCGAATGGGTGAGAGTAGACGGCTTGTCCGTCCTCCTGCTGATTGCCGCAGTCGAGGACGACCTGGATGCAAACCCCGGGGGCTTCGGCCGTCCCGAGATCGTTGTAGGACTCCGCGTCGTCGTTCGGCTCCTGCTCTTCGATGCCCTCGAGGTTCGCGAGGCAAGCGACCGGCTCGGGAGCCAGGTCGCTGCCGTCGACGCCGTCCGTCGCATCGGTCGCGTCTGTCGCGTCGGCCGTGTCCGTCGCATCCGCGGCGTCGGTCGCGTCTGTCGCGTCGGTGGCATCTGCGGCCACACCGCCATCGGTGGCATCGGCCGCATCCGTCGCGTCCGCGGTGCCGTCTGCGGCATCTGCCCCGTCCGTAGCGTCGGCTTGGTCGCCTGCTTCAGCCCCGTCCTGGGCATCCGTCGCGTCCGTAGCATCGGCTGCCGTATCCGAGCTCGACTCGGCGCACCCAACGGCCAGCGTCGAGACGCTGAATCCGATCACCGACACCCACTTCGCAATCTTTTTCACCGAATGACTCCAGCGCGCCACGGAGGCCATGAGGGGGGACCGTGGAGCGGATCTAGGCGTTAGCCGTGCACACCGAGCTCGGCCCCATCATCGCCGGACCCAGACCCAGAACTCCAGGCCGGGCGTCACTCTGTGAGTAACGGCCGGTCAGGTCAACGGCTGGAGCTCCGGCGAGGTCACCTCGAGGCGGCGGCCCCCCATGACGATCGCGCACTCCGCGGCTAGCACGGCCTACCGGAACAACGTGTTCTCGCTTGCGTGGGCTGTGTTCCTACGCCAACTTCCGGCCCACAGCGCGCCGCGTGGCGGACGAGGCGTACGGGGATGGGGTGAGTTCATGAAGGCGACATCAGGGTCCTCTCGCGCCCTTCGACTCTTGGCCATCGCGGCCCTTTTCTCGCTCGGCTGCGAGACGTCCGACTCGGCGGCGGGCACCACCCCCGTCGGGACCAGCGGGTACCTCTCTTGCGAGGTGGGCACCGGCACCTGCGACGGCAAAGCGTCATGCAAGACCGATGGAGGCAAGACAGAGTGCGTGGCTCTTCCGGATGCCTGCGAAGGCGCCGTGACGTGCGCGTGTCTTGGCGAGACGGCATGCGGCGCCGCGCCATGCACCGACGTCTCCGGCGGAGGGCTCACCTGCGGCGCTGACTCCACCAACACCTGCACTCCCGGCGAGTCCTTCCCGTCGCCGGATGGCTGCAATACGTGTGAGTGCCCACCGTCGGCGAAGAAGACTGATGCTGCGTGCACCACGATGGGGTGCGACCCGGACGTGTGCGTCCCCGGAGAGATCTTCGAGACACCCGATGGCTGCAATACCTGTACGTGCGGGGCGGACGGCAAGCGCTCGGCGGCGGCCTGCACGGAGATGGCGTGCACCGATCCCGAGGCCTGTGTGCCCGGGGAGAGCTTCGCTGCGGCCGATGGCTGCAACACCTGCACTTGCCCCGATTCTGGGAAGAAGGCCGAGGCGGCCTGCACTGAAATGTCGTGCGTCGACCCCGCCGCGTGCGCCCCGGGGGAGAGCTTCACGGCCGACGACGGGTGCAACACGTGCGTGTGTGGCGAGGACGGCAAGAAGGCCACGGCGGGCTGCTCGGAGAAGGAGTGCCCGGACCCGGACGCATGCACTCCGGGCGAATCGTACCCCGCGGACGATGGCTGCAACACCTGCGCCTGCCCCGAGTCGGGAAAGAAGGCCGAGGCGGCCTGCACGCAGAAATCCTGCGTCGACCCGGACGAGTGCGTTCCCGGCGCATCTTTCGAGAAGCCCGAGACCTGCAACTCCTGCACTTGTCCGGAGTCGGGCAAGAAGTCTGAAGCCAGCTGCACCAAGCCCGGCTGCTCTCCAGCCGACAGTTGCACGCCCGGAGAGCCGTTCTCGGCGCCCGATGGTTGCAACCTCTGCACCTGCCCCGAGAACGGCAAGAAGGAGGGCGCAGTGTGCGGAACGGCGCCCTGCGGCGGCGTCGTGTGTACACCGGGCGGTGAGAACGACTTCCCGGCCCCCGACAAGGCGTGCGAGGCCGACGCGGACTGCACGGTGGTCCTCCATCAGGTCAACTGCTGCGGCACCCAGGTGGCGTGGGGCATCGCGAAGGTCGGTCTCGGCGACTTCGAGGCCGCGGAGTCCTCCTGCCTCTCCCAGTATCCAGACTGCGACTGTGCGACGCTCCAGACCGTCTCGGAGGACGGCGCCGTCGGCTGGGACCTGAGCTCGTTCGTAGCGCGCTGTGATGCGGGCAGCTGCACGAGCCGCGGTGTGGACGCTTGCACCAGCTCAACGGACTGCGACCCGAGCGGCAAGATCTGTCTGAAGCCCGGCGAGGAGCTGCCTTGCGGCGCATGCAAGCCGGAAGACATGGTCACGAAGTGTGCGATCGACGGCGACTGCCCGGTCGGCGACGCCCCGTCCATTTGCCTGCAGAGCGACGTGGGCGACTGTCTGTGCGAGCAGGCCATGATCTGCAAACCAGGCTGCACGTCCGACTTCGAGTGTGAGCTCGGCCAATCCTGCAACGGTTCCCACCACTGCGTCCCCACGACCTGCTCTGACGACAGCGGCTGCCCCGAGAACTTCAGCTGCAACGCCGCGAAGTGTTCCCGAAAGGCCTGCACGCTCAAGTCCGACTGCGTCGGCGCCTGTGTCAGCGGCTTCTGCTACGGCACGCCGGGCACCTGCAGCCACATCCCTCCGTAGCGGTGCGCCGCCGCCACGGGTCGGCGCTCGGCCTCGGCCAGGACCGTGCTCGTCAGAGGCGCATCACGTGCTCCCGCTTGCGCTGGCCGGTGAGGCGGTAGACCAGGCGAAGCTCGGCCAAGAGCGCCTCCACCCCGGAGCGTTGTAGGCGCTGCTTCAGGACGCCTCGGCAGAAGTCGTGCGCCATGCGACTCGCGGCTGTGTAGCGGTCCCGCTCTTCGGGATCTCTCACGTCGGGATCGAGCTCCCATCCCCAGAAAAGGCGCTCGAGGGCGCGGTCGAGGGGGATTCGGCCGTGGAGCACCAGCAGCGCGAACTTGTCGATCTCGGCCTGGAGCTCCAGCTCAAAGGCGCTGATCCCGTTGTTTCGCTGCGCGGCGAGGGCAACGTAGAGGAGGTGGCTCACCCCCTCCGCGATCGCGCAGAAGCCGTCGAGGGGGAGGGGGCCACGCGCGTCCGCGAGGGCGTCGTCCAGGACCAGCGCGAGCTCCAGCGCGTCTTCGGCCTGCCCGATGAGCAGCGCCTCGCGGCGCGCCCGCGCCAGCGCCTCGGCGCGGCCGTCGCCCTGGGACGACGCATCGCCGTGGAGCCCGCTGGGCCCTCCGGCGTCCCAGTGTTCCTGCAGCGCGCTTCGGCGTAGCACGTAGTGCTCGGCTTCGAGGGCTCGGTCCAGCCCGTAGACCGCCTCGAGCTGCCGCTGAACGGACGCGACGGCGCCTCCTCTCGGGGGGGCTGGGCTCAGCACAGCACGGGGCGTTGGGTGAGCACGAAGCCCGCGCGGACGAGCTCGCGCTCCTTCCGCTCGCTCCCGGTGCGCCGCCAGTCGTCGTAGGCCTTGAGCAGGTTCGACGAGGTCCCATTCGCGCGGCCCGCGAGCTCCCAGAGGACGTGGACCATCGCCTTGAAGTGCGTAGAGAGGGCCACGTAGAGCGACTGCAGCGGTCGGCGGCCGGCGTTGCGCGCGGCCAGATCGGAGGCGCTGGAGTAGGCGAGGCCGCCCATCTGGATGAAGTAGCCCAGCTCCAGGCCCTTGTGCTCGATGCGGTCCGAGAGGAACCCGCTGGTGTACAGCGCGACGTCGCCCAGATGTCTGAGCGTGGCCATGCGCTGCGCCTCGTCTGTGGTCTCGGTGGCGCGCTTCAGGATGAAGGCCAGGGGCTCGAGCTCTCGGCGCCCCTCCTGCTCCACGAAGAGGGTGTCGGCCTTCGTAAAGCGCGCACAGAGGTTCGCGAGGTAGAGCTGGGCCTCGACAGGGATCCCCCGCGAACCGACCAGCCTCGCCATCTCGGTCTGAAAGAAGTCGTAGAGGCTCTGTGCCTCCGCCAGCCGGGGTGCCTCCGTGGCGCCGACCGGGGCGAGCCCCGTCGAGAGAGAACCAATGGAATGACCCGTACTCGAGACTTCAGCGGGAGCGAGGGCCTGAAAGGACTCGGTCTTCACGCGATACCTCCTGTCGGTTCCGGTGGGGGGCTGGGGCTCTCACCTGCGGGATGACCCCCCCTCCTTAGAAAGAGAACGATCATCCGTTTTGGATCTTTACCCAAAACGATCACGAAAAGTAGGAAGTCGCCGCTGGCGCCCTGCCGAGACCCCGTTATGTTTCGCGGTCATGCCCAAGCTGGCCGCCCCCCTGGCCTCGTTCGCCGTGTTGTTGATCGGGTCCACCCTTGGGTGCTGCCCACACCGCTTCGAGCGCCCCGCGGGCCCTGCGCCGGACCCGGAGATGCTCCTCGAACGCGCCGGCAAGGAAGCCGCCGGGCTTCGGAGCTACGAGATCATGGCGCGCGCCCGGCTCTTCTCGGAGGGGCGCGTCTTGAAGTCGGACGTGGAGGTGTTGGCGCGACGCCCCGGTGCGCTGCGCTTCGAGGTGGTGACGCCCACGGGCGACACGCTGGCCGTGCTGCGCACCGATGGCCGGCGCTTCACCAGCCACCAGCGTGGCGACGCCGTCTGCGCCGGTGGCGAGGCGTGCGCAGCCAACGTGGCGCGCGTCCTTCCCATAGCTTTGCCGCCGGCCGCGTTGTTCGACGCGCTGTCCGGCCGGCTTGCGACGCTGAACGGCGCGCAGCGCGCGGTCGAGTGGGACGAGTGCGAGGGCGCGTGGCGGCTCGAGCAGCGGGACGCCGTCGAGCGCCATCTGGCCTGGCTCGCGCCCGGTGAAGTCCAGCCGTATCGCATGGCGCTGGAACGCGACGGCGTCTCGGTGCTGGTCATGGAGGTCTCGGGCCGCGAGGCGGTCGGCGATGTGGCGCTGCCCTCGGCGCTCCGGGTCGAGCTGCCCGACCGCGAGGAGCAGCTCGAGCTCGACTTCGTGGAGGTCTACGTGAACGGCGAGCTCGGCGACGAGCTCTTTGACCCCGTGTGTCCCCACGGCACACGATTCCAGGAGCTCGAGTGCCCGCGATGACCCAGCCCCCCAACTATGAGCGCTTCCTGGTCTTCGAAGGGATCGACGGCGCCGGCACCACCACCCAGCTCCACAGGCTGGCCGAGCGCCTCGAGGGCCTCGGGCGCAGCGTCCACCGGACCTTCGAGCCGTCCTCCCGGCCCGTGGGAGCGCTGATCCGCCGGTTCCTTCGCAAGGAGCTGCCGGCGGTGCCCCCGGATACCCTGGCGCTGCTCTTCGCGGGTGACCGCGTGGACCACGTGGAGTCCGAGGTGCTCCCGGCGCTCGCCCGCGGGGAGGTGGTGTTGTCGGACCGGTATCTCGGGTCCTCCCTCGCGTACCAGGGGCTGCGCTCCGACTGGGCCTGGCTCCAGACGATCAACCGGTACGCCCCCCCACCGGGTTTGGTGCTGTACGTCCGTGTCGACGCGGAGACGGCGCTGGCCAGGATTCAGCTGCGCGACGGGGACCGCCGCGAGCTCTTCGAGGAGCTCGAGATCCTGCGGCGCGTGGTCGCGGCTTATGACGGCCTCTACGGAGCCGTGCCGGGCCCCACCCAGGAGTCCGCGGGAGCGTCCGGCTGGCGCGCCTGTGTCATCGACGGCAGCCTGCCGCCCGAAGCGGTGGAGGCGGCGGTATGGGCCGCGGTCGAGCGCCAGCTGGCAGCCTGACCTGAGCCGACCTACCAGTTGATGTTGTCGCGGAAGCGCGTGTTCAGGGCCTGCCCGACGTAGAGGTCGGCCCGGTCGGCGTAGACTCGCCGGTAGATCCCGATCGTCCGCAGCACGCTCTTCACGTACTTACGAGCTTGGGTGTAAGGCACCTCCTCGATGAACTCGTCCATCGCCGTGCCGGTGCGCCGGTGCGACAGCCAGTCGTGCACTCGGTGTGGGCCTGCGTTGTAAGCGATGATCGCGAGGGGCTCCTGACCTCGGAACTTCTCGAGGAGCTCCGAGATGTACCAACTGCCGTATTGGATGCTGGTGCCCGGCTCCAAGAGCTTCGAGGGAGAAAACGCGGTGTCGCCGATCTCCTTGGCGATCAACCAACCGGTGACCGGCATCACCTGGAGCAGCCCGCGCGCGCCCGCCGTGGACACCGCCAGGTCGTTGAAGCCGCTCTCCACTCGCATGAGGCCCATGAGCAGGAAGGGCGGCACGCCCCGGTGCTCCGTCTCTGCGGCCACGCGCTCCCCGAAGGGCAGGGGGTAAGCGCGCTTGAACGCCGCCCGCGTGCGGTCGCTCGGCGGCTCCCATTGGCCACGCCCCAACTCCCGGAGGGCCTGTCGACGTCCCCAGTAGGGATCCCCCACCTCAGCGAGCAGGGAGCGCACCAGCGGGGCGGCGTCGCGCGCCAGAGCCTTCAACGCCGTGAGCCGCCGCACCTCTCGCGCCAGCGCCTCGGAGGAGAGGCCGAGCCGGCGCTTCACGGGGCCGCCCCAGAGCCCGCGCTTCTCCGCGCGGTAGTCGACGTAGAGGCTGCCGGCCAGATCCGCGAGCGCCTTCGGGTTGCCGCGCCGCGCCCGGCTGAGCTCGGAGAGCGCGGTCCGGAGCTCGAGGCGTGCCTCGTGGTCGAGCCCGATGCGGTACCGGGCGAGAGCGCGCCGCAGCTCGGGGAGCGCCTGACCGTAGTCGTCGATCGCGTCGCGCAGGCGGCGGGTGCGGCGCCCGTGGGTTGCGGCCGGCGCCTCGTCGCCCTCGGCCCCGCCCCACGCGACCCCACCTGCGGCCGCCTCACGGTGGTGCCGCGCCGGCAGGTCGTCGTGCCGCGCTCCGGTGATCTCGCAGTACAGCGCGATCTCGCCGTCGTCGAGGAGGCGGTTGGCCGCCTGAATCCCGTAGTACGACAGGGGGTTACGCCTTGCCAGTTCCACGAACAGGCGCTTCGCCGCCGCGTCGCGGCCGGCCTTCTTGGCTGCCCGCGCTTGCCAGTACTGCGCCATGTCGGCGTCTGTGCGAGGGACGAGCGCTCCGAACTGGCGCTCGGCGACCGACGGGTTGCCGGCGCGGTACTCGAGCCACGCGAGGCGCCAACGCGAGTCGACGTCTTTGCGCCCGCTCAAGAGCGGCCGGTAGAGCGCGAGGGCCTCCGCATAGTCGCCGTCCTGATAGAGGAGCTCGGCCGCGAGGCGGTTCTGTTCGCGGCGACCGCCGACGCGACGCGTGGTGCGTCGGACCGCTTCGGCGGTGCGTCCGAGCTTCCGGAGGAGCCGAATCCGCTGCGGCTCGGTGTCTCGCGCGCCGGCGGCCTCCGCATGCTCGAGCGCCTGCAGGGCGTCCTTGTATCGGTCGAGCGACTCGAGCGTCCGCGCCCGCTCCTCGAGCAGCGTGCGCTTGTCGCGCGCGTTGGTGGCCTTGGGCTCCAGCCGATCGAGGGCGGCCAGCGCCTCCGGCCAGTGGCGCTCCTGGCGGAGTGAGATCGCGTGCTGCAGCTGCTCGGCGAAGGGCACCGGCGGCACGCGGTGGCCGCGCCGCTCCAGCGCGTCCAGGTGCTGCCGGGCGGCATACCGCGCGTCCCCGGGAGGGGCCCGGAGCGCGAGGTCGGCGAGGCGCCGGATACCGTCCTTCGTGTCTCGCTCGAGGGCGCACTCGGCGAGGCGCAGGCGGACGCCGCTGAGCCCCGGGTACTCCGGGAAGGTATCGACCAGCGGGGACCAGTGCGCCACGGCCTCGGGGCACCGACCGGCCTCGTACAACGCGTCTCCCAATCGAAAGGCGGCGATCGGGTTGTAGGGACTCCGTGGCGTGTCGAGGACCCGACGATAGGCTGACAGCGCCGCCTCGGGACGGGCCAGGCCGCGGAGCACCTCGCCCTCGAGGAACGCGGTGAGATCAGAGAGCGGGCCGACCCTATCGGCCTCGCGCAGCACCCTCTCGGCCTCGCCGTACTGGGCCTGCTCCACGAGCGTGAGCCCCAACAGCACCCTCGCCAGCGGGGCCTCGGCGTGCTCCGGCTCGGCCGCGAGGAAGGCGCGAAGCGCCGCGGCGGCCCCGGCCAGGTCGCCAGCGTCGCGCCGGGTGACCGCGGCGTCGAGTCCCGCCGCCTCGGGGGCGTCTTCGAGGCTCGGTGACGGCAGGCTCAGGGGGCCCCGATCGCGCTCTGCGGGGGGCTCGGCGGCGAAGGCCTCGGGCGCGGGCAGAGTAGCGCAACTGGCGCTGACGGTGAGCACCGTGAGGAGCGAGACGTGACCGGCGAAGTGGCGCGACATCGGATGTGGGCTCATGGTACGGACGAATCCCGGGTGCGCAAGTCGGTTGCGCCTCCAGATACCTCGCGGGCTCAGGAGAGGCTGCGGCCACACCCCAGGGAGCACGATGCGACTCGCAGACGCCGTCGGAAACACGCCTCTCGTCGAGTGTCCCCGCCTGTCGCCGCGCCCGGGTGTGCGCCTCTTCGCGAAGCTGGAGGGCGGGAACCCATCGGGCTCGATCAAGGACCGAGTCGCGCGCGCGCTGCTCGACGCCGCCGAGCGCTCCGGGGCGCTGCAGCCGGGGGGAGAGATCGTCGAGGCCTCCAGTGGAAACACGGCGATCGCGCTCGGCGCACTGGCGCGCTCTCGTGGGTACCGTTGCCACGTGGTGCTGCCGCACGGCTGCGTGCCCACCATCGCGGACGCGCTAGCGCTCCTGGGCGTAAGGGTCACCGTCTGCGAGTCCGTCGCGGGGATGAAGGGCGCGATCGACGTGGCCGAGGCCTACGCGCGGGCGACCGGCGCGGTGCCGATGCGGCAGTTCTCGAGCCCGGACAACGAGCGAGTGCACTACGAAGAGACCGCCGCGGAGATCCTGGCGCGGTTCACCGAGGGCGGTCCGTTGGGGGAGCGCTTGGACGTGTTCGTGGCGGGGATCGGGACGGGAGGCACGATCATGGGCGTGGGCCGGCGCCTGCGCGAAGTGAACCCGCAGGTGCGCGTGGTGGGCGTGGAGCCGCGAATGGGAGAGCGCCTGCAGGGCCTCAAGAGCGTCGACGACGGCTTCGCTCCCCCGTTGCTCGACCTCGACCTCCTGAGCCGCCGCATGTTGGTGGACGCCGCCACCTCCTTGCGCGCCGCGGAGCGCCTCATGGCCGCCGAGGGGATCGTGGCCGGCGTCTCCGCGGGCGCCACCCTGCACGCCGCCCTGTCCGAGGCCGATCGGCTCAGCACCGGAAACATCGTGTTCATGTGCTCCGACGGCGGCTGGAAGTACCTCCCGACCCGGCCTTGGGACGCCGCGGCCGCGGACGATGCGCGCCTCGACGAGACCCACTGGTGGTAGGACAGTTGTTCGCTGTGGCCCCGCTGAACTGATAGCTTGCCGCCCCAGAGGTGGCAGCGTGACCATGAGACTCTGCGTATTGGTGCTTCTGGCGGCGTGTTCGACGAGCTCGGGGCGATCCAAGAAAGACGCCGGGGGCGCCGGTGACGGCGGCGTCTCCGACGTTGGCGGCTTGGCGGACGTCGGCGGCGGAACTGACGGAGCGGCTGACGGCGCCGACGCGGCGGACGCGGCCGACAGTGCGGACACTGCGGACGCAACGGACGGCAACACAGCGGACGTCGGCGGCGGCGAGGTCGGCGACGTCGGGGAGACCACGGGCGATGTCGAAGCGCCCGCGGGCGTATGCGGGGAGATGGTGCCGGACGGGCTGCCCGTCGGTTCCACGTGCACCGACCACTCGGAGTGCGGCACCGGCTTCTGTTACGACGAGGAGCTCTGGAACGAAGACGGGGTCCCTAGGCGCCGGTTCTGCACGGCGGCCTGCGCAGGATGCACCGTGGTGAGCAACTGCAACGAGTGGCCCAAGGCGGCGGGTGTCTTCGACAACAAGTGTTATCCGCTCACCTCGAAGTTCATCAACACCCACAAGCTCGCTGCAAGCAGCCTCTGCCTCGCTGGCTGCAACAACGACGGGGACTGCCAGAACCTGGGCGAGTTCTCGCGCTGTGCGCTCTTGTCCTTTGGGGACGACTGCAACTACGGTGCAACCAAAGTGTGCCAGCCGGAGAGCTTCGTGGGTGCCGAGGCATGCCAGTAGGCCGTCGGCCGTCGCGCGCTCTCACCGGCCGTGCGCGACCCTCGCGGCTCCCCGGACGGTCAGGGCCCGGGCGCCTCAGCGGGGCGTGGAGAGCTAACCGAGATCAGGCTGGACCGCTTCTCTTTGGAGAGGAGCAGGATGAGCTGCCCCCCCACATCGCCGAACACGGCGGTGAGGGTGGCGCCAGCTTCGACCGCGAGGTCCCAGCGTCGCTCGAAGCGGTCGAGGCTCACGCCGGAGAGGCCGAACCGGGCAGACCCGTCGCGCTGCGGGGCGACCCAGGGTAACGCGAAGTCGCGAATGCTGAGGTCGCCGGCGCGTCCCGGGACATCGAACGCCCCCCAGACGAGGCGTCCCGGACCGAGCCACCGGCTGACGTCGCCGCTAGCGTAGAGGATGCTCTGGTCGGGGCGCATGCGGATGAGCGCGTTTCCGTGTTCCACCGGCTGGCCCGTGAGCGGGTCGGCGTACCAGTACTGCAACAGGAAGCCGCCGTCCGGCAGCATCCCCATCTTGCGGATGGCGTGGAGCGGGTGCTCGAGCTCGGGGAGCAGCACGCGGCCCACGGTCTGACAGAGGCCGTCGACCAGGAGGTAGTGAAACGGCTTTTGGGTGGGCCGGCGCCGGGGGTCGTGCCCCCGCTGAACCACGAACAGGTTGGTCCCCGAGACGCGGCGCAGGTTGAACAGCAGGGCGGGGACTCGCTCCTCGTGGACCACCGCGCCCCGCTCGGGGTCGATGGCCAGGAGCCGTGACTCGTCGCGGCCCGTTGTGTCTGGCAAGTTGACGATCAGCCGGCCGCTGAAGGGGTCGAACGCGGTCTCGGCGGCGAGCTGTGCGGGGTTTCGCGCCGCTGCGAGGATGCGGTCGAGCTTGCGGTGGCTGAGTGTGCGCGGCTCGGCGGCGTCGACCACCGTGACTCGCTTCTGGGCCGTGTCGAAGATCACGACGCGGTCTTTGGACGAGAAGATCCGCGTGTTGGGATCTGCCGTGCTGACGCCCTCGGGGAGGACCACGCCGCGGCGCGGCGCCAGGGTCTCGCTGTCGAGCAGCGCCACGCGCCGGCCGGCAGCAGCCGCCATCGTCCGGTGCTCATCGTCCGAAGACACCACGACCCGCTGCCCCGGCTCGCTCGCGACGCCGATCCCGCCAATGTCGATGACGCCGGCTTTGGCGGGCACGGGCAGGGTAAGAGGGAGCGTGGCCCAGGCCTCCATGGCGGCGGCCACAGACTCGCGGAGCTCGGGCGCGTCGCCGGCCTCTTCGGCGGCTTCGAAGACCTGCCCGGAGTCCAGGAGCGCGCGGACGCGGCGGTTCAGCGTGGCCCTCTGCGTCCGCTCCGCCACCGTGGCCTCCAGCTCGCGCCGCTGAGCGGCGACCTCTGGACCCAGCTCCGGGGCGACCGCGAGCGCCCGCTTCAACGCGGCGAGAGCGGCCTCGGGCTCGAGGTGGCCGAGGCCGCGAAGAGCCTCGAGCGCGCTGGCTCGCGCGGCTGCACGGCGCGCGGCCTCGATCGCTTCGACGAGCGGCTTCAACGTCTTCGGCTCGAGCCGGCGCCGGGCGTCCTGCAGCGCGCGCTCGGCGGAGGCGTAGTCACCCGCGTGCAACGCGCGGCCCGCCTCGACCACCTGGAGGCAAGCCACTCGATCCTTGCCCTTCGGATCGGCACGTCGAGGCCCGAGGGACTGCTCGAGGACTCGCGCGGCGAGGAGGTCGAACGGGGCCTCGACCGGGTCGCCGCGGAGCACGGAGGTGAGCACGCTCTCCGTTGAGGTCATGGCATCCATGCGAAGTACCGGGCCGGGTGGACGTCGTCGGTGGTGGCCTCGAAGCCGGAGAGCCCCGGGCGTACGAGGTTCTGCCGAGACGGCTCGAAGAGGGGGAAGGCAGGTAACTGGGATGCCAGGCGGGCAGCGGCGCGACCGAGCGCTTCGGTGCGCGCTGCTGGCGCGGCGGCCGACCGGAACGCCGCCACGGCAGCGTCGTACTCCCCGTCTCTCCATTGTGAGCGGTTGGGCGTGCCGGACTCGAACAGCGAGAGGAAGTCCAGGGCGTCGAAGCCACCCATGTTGAGTTGGGCCAGCTCGTAGTCTCCGGAGTCAAGGCGCGAGAGGAAGGTGGCCCACTCGGTGTTCTCGAGCGTGACCTGGACGCCAAGGCCGACGGCGAGGTCCTGCTGGAGCGCCTCGGCGAGGCGGCTGTTCTTTTGGTTCGTGTTGAACGCGAGGCGGAGCGCGAGCGGTCGTGCGGCGGTGAAGCCGGCCTCTGCCAGCAGCGCCTTCGCCCGGGCGAGATCCCTCGGGCGCGCTTGGGCCAGGCCTTCGCCGAGCATGCGTGCCGGGAGCGCCGACCAGGTGGCGCGCTCGCCGCCGCCGAGCACGTGGCGGACGAGGCGCTGTCGGTCGATCGCCAGATCGAGCGCTTGTCTTACGCGCACGTCGACCAGCGGGCCCTTCGCCGTGTTCACGAACACGAAGAACACCCCGTCGAAGGGGCTCAGGCGGAGCGCCGGGTCCTGGGCTCCCGAGAGCCTCGCGCTGATCTCCGGCGGGATGAGCCCCTCCACCACGTCAACCTCGCCCAGCTCGTACCACTGCCACGCGAGCGAGACGTCTGACGTGAAGCGCAGCTCGAGGCGCTCCACCGCGACGTTGGAGGCGTCGTAGAAGCGGGGGTTCTTGAGGAGGACGGCGCCCTGGCCGGCAGTGTGGCTGTGAAGCAGGTAGGGGCCGGAGCCCACGAAGTGGGCGGGTTCGAGCCAGCGGCCACCGTGCGCCGAGATGGCGTGCCGCGGCGCGGGCGAGAGCCAGCCCGTGGCCAGCCGCCGAGGGAGCTCGGGGTCGGGCCGCGAGAGGCGGAGCACCACGTTGTTGCCGCTGGCGGTGGCGCCGAGCTTCTCGGGCGGGAGCTTCCCGGCCGTGATCTCGGCGGCGCCCTGGATGGGGTCGAACATGCCGCCGTTGGGGCCACCGACCGCGGGGTCGACGCCCCGCCGGAAGGACCAGACCACGTCCTCCGCGGTGAGGGCCGCGCCGTCTGACCACACGACGCCCTCGCGGAGGACGAAGGTCCACTCGAGGCCATCCTCGGTGGTGGACCACGAAGCGCTGAGACCAGGGATGATCTGGCCGTTGGCCGTGCGCGCCGTGAGCCCGGCGAAGAGGTTCTCCGCGAGCTTGCGGCCCTGGCCGTCGGCGAGGAGGGTTGGGTCGAGGGACTTGGGTTCGAACGCAGCGATGCGTACCGCGCGTGAGGACGCCGCCGCGGGTGCCTCGCTGGAGCGACGGCAACCCGCGGCGAGGCAGAGCGCGACACAGATCGCCGCGCTCAGCCCAAGGCTACGGGGCCTCGGCTTCCTCATCCTCTTCGTCGTACTCGTCCTCGTCCCAGTCTTCTTCGGGCACATCCTCGTCCGGTTCGGAACGGCCGAGGTCGAGCCACATGGACCGAGCGAGCTCGCGACGGCTCACGCCCTCGGGCGCGACGCGGATGTCGAGCTGCATGAGCTCGCCGTCGAAGCCGGCGCGGCGCATGGACTCGCTGTCGAGCTGCCACGCGAGGATGCGCTCCTTGAGCCCCGGGATGTCGAGGCCGAACCGCTTCGCGACCTCTGGCATCGACTGGAACTTGAAGGTGTTGTCCTTCGTGACCCCGAGGTGGTACGCGCAAAACAGGTTGAAGGGCGTGAGCCCATCCGACGGGTCGGCCGCCGGAAAGCGGGGCGCATTGCTGCGGTCGTCGTCCGGATCGATCCGGCGATCGACGTGGCCGTGGCCTCCCTGCTTCCCTGCTCCGCCACGACGCCGACGGCGGCGACGGCGACGTCCACCATCCTTGCGGGAAGCCTCGTTCACTTGCATGGTCACCTCTACGGCGGGTACCCGCCTTGCGCCGGAGCGGCCCGCGATCGGGTAGCGCCCTCGTGCCGTGGGCCCGGCCACGGCGTTGGGTCGGCTGCCGTTGACATCACGGCCGCCTCTGGGCTTTAGCACTGGAGTCGCGAACGCGACGGGCGTCGGGTTTGCCGCGCACACGAAGGGCGCAGGCTCCGAACGACGCCGACCCTTTAACTCATTCGGAAGGTGTCGTCAAGTCCGAGTCGCGCGGGGCGTGCGGGGCAAGCGGGGCGCGGGTGGGCTGGTCTCGGCCGCGCCGCTCACCGTGGGAGTGGTGGCGCCTTGCGGCTCGAGGCGGAGCGTGGTGAAGACCACGTCCTTCACTCCCCTGAGCTCTATCGTGTTCGCTCCCGGTCTCAGCGAGATCGGGACCGCCGTGGGAACGGCGCTGGGGGTGAACTCTGCGAGGCGGCTGCCACGCAGCCACACGCTGACAGGGGCCTTCGCCCGGCCGGTGAAGACCACGACCGCGGAGGTCTGCGTGGTTACGCGTGTGACCGCCGTGGCGCGGTCGACGCGGCCCACCCGCTGGCCGTGGCCGGGCTTCTTGAGGCCACGGAGCTCGGTCCACCCGAGGAAGCGGTGGCGATCCAGCGCCTTCGGCGCGGTGGGGTAGAGGTCGTCGCGGATGAACACGGCGTACGGATCGCCCAGGCCGGCGAGCTTGTAGGTCCGACCGTTCTCCGTGCGCTCGAGCTGGAACGGGCCGGCCACCACGAGCGCCTCGGGCGTGGGGCGTAGCTCGCGAGGGTTGGTGATTGGCTTCGGGTTCACGTTGACGATCTCGATGTCCGGCAGCGTGTCGCGGACCATGCGCCCGATCGGGTACTGGATGTCGTTGTGTCCGAAGCGGAAGCCCAGGGACTTGGCGCCCATCTTGCGCACGAGCTCCGCGGCGACCTCGGTGCCCGGGCGCCACTTCGTGCGCCAGTTCAGTCGCATCGAGTCGCGGGGCGTGGACCAGATGTTGCCCTTGCCGTGCAGCGGACGCCCCACGTTCTCGAACGTGGGGACGAGCCACACCAGGGCGAGGGCCGCGGTGACCCAGCCCGGGATCCGCCAGCGGCCTGTGTCGAAGAGCCAGCCCACGAGCGGCGCCACCAAGGCGAACAGCGGGAGGTGCAGCCGGGCATGCCAGGGCTGCCACCGGAAGACCATGCAGAACGCGATGAAGCCCAGCGCCGGCACGACGAGCCACGCGCCCACGAGGAAGCGTGGGGTCCCGTCGGCCTCCTTGCGGCGGAGGAGCCTCGGCAGCGCCAGCAGCGGCGCGAACACGGCCAGGAGGAAGTGCACGATGGTGCCCGCGCGGTCCTCGCTGGTGGGGAAGTACACGACCTTGTAGGGCATCCCTTTCCACGTGGTGTTGTCCGCGTTCGGGTCGAGCCCCAGGGAGTCGTGCATCGCGAGCGCGCGGCGGTGGACCCCCTCGTTCCAGGCCACCCAGGGCTTCCAGCCTCGGAAGACCGTGGCGGGTTCGGGCAGCGCGAGGTGCAGCGTGACGTTCCGGATCACGTTCGACGCGAGGGTGGGCCAGGCGGCCATGTGCTCGTTGACGTAGAGGGATGAGCCTTCGACCTCGGGCGCGATGGGCCCAGTCGGGTGGCCGAACATCTCGTTGTTTCGATGGAAGTGCCCCGCGTTGGGCGCGAACGCCATCACCGCGATCACGACCAGAGCGCCCAGGAGCCCGCCGATGTGACGCGGCGCGAAGAGACGGGCGGCCGTGAGGGGCTCGGGTGGCGCTTCGTCACCCATGGAGGCGCTGGAGCCGCTGGAGTTGCCTCGCCCGTAGCGGATCATCGCGACCCCGGCCATGAGGCAGACGGGGAGGGCGAAGACGATCGCCGTGCCCTTGGCCAGGAGCAGCAGCCCGAGCGACGCGCCGATGAACGCGACGAGGGTCCACGTGAAGCGGCGCAGCTCGACCACACGCAGCGCGAAGATGCTGGTCTGCAAGACCAGCCACGCCACCATCATGTCGTTCTTCGTGCTCGAGCCTTCGAGGAAGGCCATGGGGTTGGTGATCGCGAACAACGCCGCGAGCGCCTGCCCGAAGGGGCCCGCCCCGAGGACCCGCGCGAGGTGCGCTACACCCACGAGCGTGGCCGCTAGCGCGCCGGTCTGGACCAGGTTCGACCAGCGGTCGCTGCCGGCGAGGATCATCGCGTGGAGCTGCGCGTACTCGCAGAACGGCGGCATGAAGAGCTGCCGGATGGAGTTGGTCGGATAGAAGTCCACCGAGCCCTGCTGCATCCAGAACAGCTGGCGCATGAGGTGGTAGGCCATGGAGTCGTAGTTGTTGGGCGGGGACAGGACCGCGCTGACGATGACCAGTCCCAGGAGGGCGAGGCTGATCCCCCAGAGCGCCAGCGCGGCGCGCGGGAGCGTCGGCAGGCTCAGTAAGCCACGGGCGTCCCCTCGAGCGAGCACGACGGCGGCCGCGATCCCGAGCGCGCTCCAGGTGAGCAACACGGGGACGAAGGTGAGCGCCGAGAACAGGCCCAGGAGCTCTGTGGACGCGACCAGTGCGAGGCCCCCGAGGCTGGCGCCGACACACAAGGACAACGCGCGTCCCACGGGGCCGAGGTGTGGCTGGAGCCGAGCGCGATGGGCGAAGACCGCCGCGACGATGAGCGCCACGACGACGAGTGGGAGGAGTCCGAGCATGGGGCGCGCTACCTAACGCGCGCCTCGACGGCGGTCAAACCCCGCGTTCGAAGGTGGCCACGACCTCGACGTGCGGGGTGTGGGGAAACATGTCCACGGGGACCGCGCGACGCGGGCGCCAGCCCTCCTCGGCGAGCGTGTGCGAGTCTCGCGCCAGCGCCTCGGGGGAACACGCCGCATAGACGAGGCGGTGCGCACCGGTCTGTGCCAGCGCGCGCGCCACCACGACACCCAGCCCGCTGCGCGGCGGGTCGGCGATGATCGTCCCCGCGGCGTCCGACACCCAGCCGAGCGCCGCCGCGTCCTCGACCCGCACGCGTGCGTTCGGAAGCGAAGCGGCGGCGACCGCGGCGGCCTCGGGGTTGGCCTCCACGAGGAGCACGGGCCCGCGGAGGCCCCTCACGAGGAACCCCGTCCCGCCGTAGAGTTCGAGGATCGGCCCCTCCCCCAGAGACGCGTGCACCGCGCCGCGCAGCGTGGCCGCGGCGTGTGGGTTGGTCTGAAAGAAGCCGGTCGCCGAGAGCGTGTGCGGGGTTCCTCCGACCGTGCGGAACAGCGGCGCCTCCTCCGGCGACGGCCCGGCGACGTGGCGGGTCACTGGCCCGAGGACCCGGTTGCCCGTGGTGTCGTTGACGTTGTGGTAGACGGCGGCCACCTCGGGGAGGGTCATCAGCTCGGCGCCCACCGCGGTGAGGTCGCGCCGGTCGTGGCGCGTGACCAGCGTTACGTACGCCGCGTTGTCGCCAGCGCGAAGCAGCACCGTCCGCAGCTCCTCCTCGGGCACGAGCCGGTGGCGGTTGAGCACCGGGACGACGCGCGCGCGAACGCGCTCGAGCAGGGGGGACTGGACCAGGCAATGCGCTACCGGGATCAGATCGCGCGACCGCGGTGCCCAGAAGCCTAGGAGCAGGTCGCCCGCCCGCCCGCCGACGGGCATCTGGACCTTCTCGCGGAAGCCGAAAGGCGGTTCGCCTGGGGTGGGGATCACCGCCTCGAGCGCGATGGACGCGAGCGGCGTGCCGGAGAAGAGCTCGATGAGCGCGCGGTGTTTTTCGCGGAGCTGCTCATCGTAGCGCACCATCTGCCAAGGGCACCCGCCACAGCGGTCCACGACAGGGCAGGGGGCCGAGACCCGGTGCGGAGACGACTGTTTCAGCGCGAGCAGGGCGCCGAAGGCGCCGCTGCGACCCACGGCCTCCACCCGAATCTTCGCGACGTCACCGGGGACCAGCCCCGCCACCTGGACCGTCGCGCCTAGTCCAGGCGCTCCGCCGCCCGCGCCGCTCTCGAGAGGCGTCTCTGACCCCGCGGAGGGCCACGGGACGCACACGGCGCCGCCCTCGGCGAGGCGGTCGGCGCGGACGAGCAGCGTGTCGCCGCGTCGCAGTGGGCCGGGGTGTCGAGGCGGGACGTCCGGGCGCAGGGTCAGCTCCCGAGGCCGGGGTAACGTCCGCGGAAGGCGCGGAGGTCGGGGCCGAGGCTTGGGTCGACCGGGCGGACATCGTCGCCCACGGCGGTTAGCGCGATGACGCCGCGCGTGGCCGACATCACGAGGCCATCGGCCAAGCGCTCTACAGGGACGTCGGCGAGCGCGGGATCGTCGAGGCGCACGGCCACCCACCGCGCCTCGTCGCCCACGGCGTGGGGCTCCAGGGCGCTCTTGAGCAGCTCGACCGGGTGTAGGCGGGTCCGCGCGAGCGCCGCCAGCCGGCCGTGGTACTCGACCCCTCGCAGCTCGAGGAACGGGTCGATGTGCGCCTGGCTGTCGCTCCCGATGGCGAGGCGCGCGCCGGCCGTGACCAGCGCGTCGAGCGCGGGGAGCCCGTCGCCCAGGTTGGCCTCGGTGGTGGGGCAGAGGCACGCCGTGGCGCCCGCCTCTCCGACCGCACGGGCTTCGTGGGGAGCCAGGTGCGTAAGGTGGACCCCAACGAAGCTGCGACCCAGCATGCCACGCTCCGCGGCGAGCTCGACCGGCCGCAGGCCCGTCTCGGCCAGACACTGATCTACCTCGCGTGGTTGCTCTGCGAGGTGCATGTGGAGCTCCATCCCCCGGTCTCGCGCCCAGGCGGCGGCCTCGCCGAGCGCCTCGCGGGGGACTGCGCGGACGCTGTGCGGGGCCAGCCCGACCCGCAGCCCCGTGGCCGCCAGGGCCTCGGTGCGAGCGAGCGCGGCGTCGAGCGAGTGGTCTCTGAAGCGTGCCTGGGCCGGCTCGTCACCCCGCAGGTACACCGCTCGCAGCAGCTCGAGCCGGATCCCCGCGCGCTCGGCCGCGGCTCGGACTCGGAGCGCGAGCTCGTTCGGGTCCTGGTACGGCACGCCGCCTTTCCCGTGGTGTAGGTAGTGGAACTCCTTGACGCGCGTGTAGCCCGCGTCGCGGAGCTCGCGGTAGGCGAGGGTGGTGCACTCCTCCAGAAGCTCAGGCGTGAGCTGCTCCACCAGGCGGTACATCTGGGCGCGCCAGGTCCAGAAGCTGCCCTGGGGCTCGGGGCGCTCGGCCCGGCCGCGAAGGAGCCGCTGGAAGGCGTGGCTGTGGCTGTTGACGAAGCCCGGGAGAACAGCCAAGCCGGGGAGTCGCTGCACTATTGCGGCGTCGGGCGCAGCGCCGCCCCAGGCCTCGATCACGCCGCTCCGTACGCGAAACGTGCCGCGCGAGAAGCCGCGCCCATTCCAGAGGAGATCGGGTTCGAACGTGCGCGGTCCCGCGGGCGCGGTCACGCGGCGAGGTGACCTGGCGCGGGGATGTTCATGCCATTGAGCACGGGCCCCACCGGCACGTAGGGCGGCGCGAACGTGGGGATCGGGCCCTGACCCATGACCAGCATGACCTGCTGCATGGGCTGCCACGCGAGAAAGGCCATCCCCACGGCGGTGGCGATGGACTTGGCCGCGGCCGTGAACTGCTTGTCCGGGTCGTCGAGCGAGAAGTTGTCGCACATCGCCTTCTCGAGCGCCGGCGCGGCCATCTTGGCCATACCCGGCGAAGGGCACGCGATGAGCGGGACCGGCACGTTCGGCATCGGCGGGGCCATCGGGCCAGGGAACGCCGCGAAGGCCGGGTAGAACGGGAGCCCGGGGATGGTGACCTTGTCGGCCCACTCCTTCCAGCAGGAGGCGAGGCCCTTCGCGACGGCGTCGCGCCACTTGGCGAGGTTGCCGGTGGCGGCGGGATACGACAGGTTCTTGATCAAGGGCTCGAGATCGGGCCCTTGGAGGCACCCAGGGGCGCCGATGGCGCTGACGGCCACGACCTTGATATCCTTGAACATTGCCAGCAGGCGCCACATGTCCACGGCGTTCTTGAACGCGTCGAGCATCTTGTGGCAGAAGTCCTTGAACTTGCCGCCGATGTCCTTGGATGTGTCGGTGTGGTACTTGTTTGTGGACGCTGCCCAGAAATAGCACATCGGTTCCGGCACGGTGGCGTGCTCCGAGGCGCTGAAGGCGTCCGTATATTGCTTGCCAGCAGGACTGCCGCTCGGCTGTTTCCAGTCCACGGGCAGCTTCTTCATCTGGCCAACGAAGGTGATATCGCACAGGGTGGTCATGGGCAGCGGCAACGACGGCATGGTCTATCCTCCCTCTTTGCCCGGTTCGGGCGGCGCCTCGTCAGCGTCGTCGTCATCCGCGGGCTTGGACTCGTCCTTCTTCGGCTTTTTCTTCTTCTTCGCCTTGGCTTCCGCTTCCGCAGCAGCCTGCTTCTCGGCCTTGATTTCTGCAAGACGCGCTCGGATCTTTTCCTTCTGCGCTTGCACGGCCTTGCGCTCGTCTTTCTGCAGCTCGATGAGCTTCTTCTCTTCGTCGCTGAGGAGCTTCTGTTGTGTCTCGGCGATCCAGGCGTCGTCAGACATGATCACGTCGTCGCGATCCACGATGTCGATCAACGCGCCGTCCGCCGCGCGTGCCTCGCGATCCATGGGCCCGCGGTCTTCCTTGACCCCGTGGAGCCCGATGCCCGCCTGCTCGATCTGAGACTCGAACGCCGCGGACTCCTCGGCCGAGACCTCATCCTTGCCGATCACCAGCGCCTCGCCGCGCTTCTCGCGCCGCGCGATCGCCTGGCGCTCGAGCTCGTCGCGCCACGACTGCACCGTGAAGTCCTGCACGTCCACGTCTACCCGCGGGTAGGCCTCGAGCTCCTTCGGGCCGCCGTACGGGACGCGCCCGCGCCACACGAGGTGGACCCGCTCCTTGTCCCGATCGATCACGAGCGTGTCGAGGATGACCTCGACGGGCTCCCAGCCCTTCCCACGGTCGAGGCGGACGAGGGGGCGCCTCCCGGGCAGGCGGAAGAACGTCATGCCGTTCTTGTCGAGGTTCTCGAGGTAGACCTCCTCGTCCCCCCAGAGCTTCGGGAGCTGGAACGCCGCGCAGTTGTAGACGCGGGGGTCCAGCTTCTGGGGCTTTCGTTCCATCAGCGCCTCGAGGGCCTGCTGGTCGTCCGCGTCCTCGGTGCTGAACTCCGCCAGCTGCTTGTCGAGCGCGTGCTGCGCCGCCTCGAGGTCGCCCGGCAAGTGGCCCCACTGGAGCGACCGCGGCATCCAGCCACGGCCCACGACCCCGAGGCCGGCCGGGTGCGGGACCGCGCCAAGGTGCAAGGTGCCGGCCTCGACCGGGAGGTCCTCCGGGCGGAGGGGGGCCTGCGCGTCCTCGATCAGCGGCAGCTCGAGGCCGTCGAGGCTCTCCTTCGAGTTGCCTAGCGCGAAGCCCTTGCCCACGAAGTTGCTGGGGCACGGGATCCTCGGGAAGTCGCCCTCGACCCACTCGATCTCTTCGTTCGGGTCGAGGCCCAGCGAGGCGTACAAGGCGTCGCGCTTCTTCCGCTCGGTCTCGACCCAGTCCTCATCGAGCTCTTCGTCTTCCTCGTCGCCGAGGTCGAAGCGCGCGCCGCCGTCTCCCGCCAGCTGCTTCAGTCGCTGCCGCGCCACGCTCTCGGCGGCGGCCGCCGCGGTCTCCTCTCCCGCCAGCTTCGCGAGCAGCGCCTCGTCTGCTTTCTCCTCGAGCTGGTCGCGACGCCGCTTCAGGGCATCGGCCGCGTCCTTGTCGACCCGCACCTGCGACAGCTCTTCGTCACGCTTCTGCGCTTCGGCCAGCTCCGCGAGGTCCAGCACCACCGTGCCGTCCGCTGTCTTGTGGCGCGCGCTGCCCATCTCGACCTCGAGCTCTACGTCGGGGGCGTCTTCGAGTCGCTTCTCTCCGGACGAGAACTGCTTCTTCAGCGCCTCCTTCTTCTGCAGCTCGGCGACCTTCTTGGCCTGCTTCTCGGCCTCCGCTTTCGCCTCTTCGGCCTGCTTCTCCGCCTCCTTCTTCTTGGCCTCCTCTTTGGCGGCGGCCTTCTTCTTGGCTTTGCGGATGGCCTTCCGGAAGGCGGCGGGGTCTGGGGGGTAGTACGTGGCAATGCCGCCGTACGCGTTCTCGTAGATGAGCTCGACGGAGGCGATGGGCTCGGGCTCCGAGATCACCGGCGGCTGCGGCTCCGGCGGGTCGCCCTTCTTCTTCGGGTCTCGCGGCGGGACCCAGGTGGCTTTCCGCGGCCCGAAGAGCTTGAGCCGGCGAGAGTGAGCGCCTACGCGGAGGGAGGCCTCGAAGCTGGGCACCTTCTTCCCGCCGGGCGCGTGCGCCTTGCCCACGAAGATCACGTCGGCGGCAAGCTTCCAGGGCGCCACGTCGCTCTCGACGAGCACCGAGGACTTGAACGGGTTCTCGTCCCCGTAATACTCGTCGGCCAGGAGGACGGGCTCGGGCTTCTCGAGGTCTTTGCAGACGGCCTCGACGGCGTCTAGCGTGAAGCTCCGCTTGACCACGATGAGCAGTCGCGGACGCCCCTCCGGGTCGGTGGCCGGGTAGTAACCCGCTGCGTAGCCCTGCCGTTCGAACACGGCTTGAGGTTACGCGAGCTCCGGAGGAAAAGGAACGACGTCATCGAGGGTGCGGGCGCCCACGGCCTTCATGACCAGCCGGTCGAAGCCAAGGGCCACGCCGCTGCAGCGGGGGATCCCGGTCGCCAGCGCGTCCAGGAAGTTCTCGTCGATCGGGAAGACCGGGAGCTTCAGGCGGCGCCGCTCCGCCAGGTCGGCCTCGAAGCGCGCGCGCTGCTCGGCCGGATCGGTGAGCTCGCCGAAGCCGTTCGAGAGCTCGATGCCCCCGACGTAGGCCTCGAAGCGCTCCGACACCGTGGGGTCGTCTTCTTTGAGCTGGGCAAGGGACGCGAGCTCGGCGGGCCACTCGATGAGGTGCACGTTGCCGAGCGCCGCGAGCGCCGGCTCGACTCTCTCTACCAATGCGAGGTGGATCGCGTCGATACGCTCTTCGGTGGCCTTCTTCGTGCGCCGCTTCTTGTCGTCGGCGTCGAGGTCGAGGTCGGCGAACTTGCGGAGAGCGTCCTTGACCGTGAGCGTGGTCCACGGCTCGCTGCGACCCATCGCCAGCGCCACCACGCGCTCGACGTCGGCCATGATCTCCGGAGGGTCTGCGCCTGCCCGGTACCACTCGAGCATGGTGAACTCCGGCAGGTGGTGCGGGCCGCGCTCGTCGTCCCGAAACGCGGGACCGAAGTAGACGAGCTTCTCGAAGCCGCCCGCGAGCAGGCGCTTCATATGGTACTCGGGGCTGGTGATTAGGTGCCGCTCGGCGGAGCCGACCGTGGCCCGGATCGGGTGGAGGTGCACCTCGAGGCCCGGGCACCGAGCCAGGATGGGCGTGGAGACCTCGAGGAAGCCCTGGTCTTCGAACCAGCGGCGGATCAAGCGTTGGATCTTGGCGCGTTCCCTGAGGAAAGGCGCGATCCGGTGGATCCGCCACCAGTCCTGCTGGTCGGGTGGGCGCTCGGAGACATTCTCGCTGACGAGGACCGCGCCGCGAGGTCCCACGAACACGAGGTCGCCCGGCTGTAGGTCGGGCTCCGAGCTCGGAACGACCCGCATCCCCTGCAGAGTGGAGACGACGATCGAGGCCGGCGTGCCGCTACCCGGCGCCGCACTCCGAACCACACGGGCCAACGACCCTTGCGGCCGATTGCCCGTGGGCTTCGGGTTCACTTGGCGCGACCGTAGTACTCGCTGGTGCGCGTGTCGATCCGAATGACCTCGCCCTCGTCGATGAAGAGCGGGACATTGACCACTGCGCCAGTCTCGAGCGTGGCGGGCTTGGTGGTGCCCGTGGCGGTGTCGCCGCGGACTCCAGGCTCGCAGTACGTGATCTTGAGGTCCACGAAGGTGGGCAACTCGATGTTGATCGGACGGTCCTCGAAGAACAGCACCTTCACGCGCATGTTCTCGAGGAGGAAGTTCTTGGCCTCGTCGAGGAAGTCGGCGCCGATCTCGACCTGCTCGTAGTTGTCGTTATCCATGAACGTGTACGTTGTACCGTCGTTGTAGAGGTACTGCATGTCGCGTTCGTCGAGGATGGCCGGCTTCAACATTTCGCCGGTCTTGAACGTCTTGTCGATCGTTCGCCCGGTCTTCATGTTCTTGATGCGCGTGCGCGTGAAGGCCGTGCCCTTGCCGGGCTTGACGAACTGGAAGTCGACCACCACGAAGGGGTCGCCATCCATCTCGATCTTGAGGTTCTTGCGGATGTCTGAGGTCTCGTACATGGCGCGCGCTTGTATCGGCGCCCCGAGGCTGTGTCAACGGAAGCTCTCGCGTCGGCTTGCTCCATGCGCATTAGGCGTTAGGCTGCCGCGCCGATGAACGCCACTGAGCCACTCCCCGAGGGTTTCGACCCGCACGGGCCTCTCGCGCAGGTCGCTCAGACCGTGCTCGACGGCCTGCGCCGCCGCCACCAATACGACGTCGTGGGGGCGGAGCTCCTGCCGCGCTCGGGTCCTTGTCTGCTCGTCGTGAACCACAGCCTCGCCACCTACGACATCTTGCTCCTCGGCCAGACCCTGCTCGAACGAACGGGGCGTCTGCCGCGAGCGCTCGGAGACAAGCGGCTCTTTCAGGTGCCCGGCCTCCGGCAGCTGGTGAGTTACTTCGGCGCTGTCAAGGCCTCGCACGACGCGGCGGATCAGCTGCTGGCGGAGGGGCGCGTGGTGATCGTGGCCCCGGGGGGCATGTCCGAGGCGCTGCGGTCGTCCGAGCAGCGCTACCAGGTGGCGTGGGAGCAGCGGAAGGGCTTCATCGAGCTCGCGGTGCGCGCCCAGAGCCCCATCGTGCTCGCGGCGTGTCCGCGGGCCGACGACCTCTACGACGTGGACGACAGCGAGGTCACGCGCAGCTTCTACGAGCGGTGGCACGTGCCGCTCCCGTTCCTCAGAGGAGAAGGCGGCGGGCTGCTGCCCCGCGCGGTGAAGCTAAGACACTACCTGTCGGCGCCGATCGCGCCGCCGGCGCTCCCGGAGCGCGCCGACCCCGCTCCCCTGGTGGACGCCCACCACCGCGAGGTCGTCGCGCGGATGAACGCGCTCATGCAGGAAGCGCTCGCCGCGGGAGAGTGACCTGGGGACTCCGCGCGGCGGGCAGGGGGGTCAGGCGTCGGCGGCGCTGTCTGCGATGGCCTCGACAAGCGTGGGCCAGAGCGACCGATTGAAGACGTGGCCCATTCCTTCGACCACGCGCAGACGCGCGCCGGGGATCGCTTCGGCGGTGGCGCGCCCAGCGGCCAGCGGGATCAGCGGGTCGTCGCTCCCGTGCAGCACCAGCGTGGGGCTGCGGACGCTCCGTAGCCGCTTCGCACGGCTGCCAGAGGCCATGATCGCGCCGAACTGTCGAATGAAGCCCGCCGGGTTGTTGCCTCGGTCGTAGGCCACGAGGGCGGTACGGCGGACGTCGTCTTCGTCGCACGGGTACCGCGGCGTCGAGAGGGTGCGCATGATGTGGACCGCGAAGTCCGGGATCGAGTCCCGACTCGAGGGTCGCTTCGAGAACAAGGCCGACAGAGCCTTGGGTTGGCCCACGAAGCGTCTATCGCCCGTGGTCGAGTTGATGGAGGTGAGCGAGCGGACGCGCCCCGGGTGCTCGATCGCTAGTGTTTGGGCCACCATGCCGCCCATCGAGATCCCGGCCACGTGCGCTCGCTCGTGGCCGAGCGCGTCGAGCAGCCCCACCACGTCCGCTGCCATGTCCGAGAGCGTATAGGGCGCGGTGTTTCGAAGGCCGACGAGCGCCCGCGCGACCATGACCTTGAGGTCCGGGACGCCGAGGTGGTCGAGGCGAGACGAGCACCCCATGTCCCGGTTGTCGAAGCGTATGACGGTGTGTCCACGCGCCGCGAGCGCGTCGCAAAACGGCTCTGGCCAGTGCACGAGCTGCGTCCCGATGCCCATGATTAGCACGACCGGCGGCCCGCTTCCTCGGACGTCGACTTCGAGCTCTACGCCGTTCGTCGCGATCTTCACCCACAACCTCTTCTTGTTCGTTGCCCGGCGTCGAGGCTTGGGCTTTACTCCGCACCCGCGGGCGGCCCCGCGCGCTCTTTGCCGACCATATCCCAAACCTGCAGGCTCAACACGCGATTGGTGTCCCCATGGCTGGGCCCGAATCGGAGGCGACCTCGATGACTGCACCCACCTCAGTTCTCGCGACCTACGGTATCTCGGTAGGCCGCGTGCTCCGCAACGCGACGCCGGCGATCCTCGTGGAGGAGGCGCTGCAGCGAGAGAAGGGGTCGGCGCTCACCTCCACCGGCGCGTTGGTGGCCTTGTCCGGCCGGAAGACCGGCCGCGTGCCGAACGACAAGCGCGTCGTCGACGAGCCGTCATCGTCGGCCGACATCTGGTGGGGCTCGGTCAACATCAAGCTGCCGCCGGAGTCGTTCCTCTCGAACCGCGCCATGGCCGTCGCGTACCTCAACACGCGCGACACCCTGTACTGCGTGGACGCGTTCGCGGGCTGGGACCCGAATTACCGCCTGAAGATCCGTGTGATCTGCGCCCGGGCGTACCACGCGCTGTTCATGCACAACATGCTCATCCGGCCCACGGCCGCCGAGCTCGAGACGTTCGGCGAGCCCGACTACGTCATCTTCAACGCGGGTCAGCTGCACGCCAACCCGCACGTCCCGGGCGTCGCCGGGGATGCCTCCGTCGCCCTCGACTTCGGCCGCAAGGAGATGGTCATCCTCGGCACGGAGTACGCCGGGGAGATGAAGAAGGGCGTCTTCACGATCATGAACTACCTCATGCCGAAGCAGGGCGTGCTCTCCATGCACTGCTCGGCCACGGACGCCAAGGACGGCTCGGGCGCCTCGATCCTCTTCGGGCTCAGCGGCACCGGCAAGACCACGTTGTCGGCGGATCCCAAGCGCGTGCTCATCGGTGATGACGAACACGCGTGGACGTCCGAGGGCGTCTTCAACGTGGAGGGCGGCTGCTACGCGAAGATGATCAACCTCTCCGCCGAGGCGGAGCCCGACATCTTCCAGGCCATCCGCTTCGGCGCCGTGCTCGAGAACGTGATCATGGACGCCGGCACGCGCACGCCGGACTACAACAACATCTCGATCACCGAGAACACGCGCGGTAGCTACCCGATTGAGTACATCCAGGGCGCGCGCATCCCGTGTGTGTCCGGGCACCCGAAGAACGTGATCTTCCTCACGTGCGACGCCTTCGGGGTGTTGCCGCCCGTCTCGAAGCTCACGCCCGAGCAGGTGATGTACCACTTCATCAGCGGCTATACCGCGAAGGTCGCCGGCACCGAGGTGGGGGTTACCGAGCCCAAAGAGACGTTCTCACCATGCTTCGGCGGGCCCTTCATGGTCTGGCACCCCGGCAAGTACGCTGAGCTCCTCGCGGCAAAGGTGGCGGCGCAGGGCGCCTCGTGCTGGCTGGTCAACACGGGGTGGTCCGGCGGGAAGTACGGCGTGGGCAAGCGCATGAAGCTGTCCGTCACGCGGGCCATCATCGACGCCATCCACTCCGGAGAGCTCGCGCAGGTCACGACGCTGGTGGACCCGGTGTTCGGCCTCGCGGTCCCCACCGCGTGTCCCGGCGTGTCCGCCGAGCTGCTGGATCCGCGCGGGACCTGGGCCGACAAGGCCGCTTACGACGACATGGCGCGGCGCCTCGCGCGGCTCTTCACCGACAACTTCAAGCGCTTCGAGAGCGGTGTGTCGGACGCCGTCCGCGCCGCCGGCCCGAAGCTCTGAGCGCCCGCCCGCGCCGGGTCGTCGTCATCACCGGCGCTAGCCGGGGTATCGGCGCGGCGCTCGCCGAGCGCTTGGCGCGGCGCGGAGACGCGCTGGTGCTGCTGGCGCGCGACGGCGACCGCCTCGCTGCAGTCGCAGTGGACAGCGACGCCCTGAGAGTCGCCGCTGATGTCACCGATCGCGATGCGGTCAGGGGGGCGGTGGCCCAGGCGATCGAGCGCTTCGGCGGCGTCGACGTGCTCGTGAACAACGCCGGCGTGGGGCTCTCCGGCGTGCTCTACGACCTGGACCCCGCGGCTCTCGAGCGAGTGTTCAGGATCAACGTGGTGGGCGCCCTCCACGCGATCCAGGCCGTGCTGCCCGCCATGCGCACGCGGGGCGGGCACATCGTCAACGTCAGCTCAATCCTGGGGAAGGTCGCGGTCCCGCAGACCGCCGGCTACGCGGCCACGAAGTTCGCGCTTCAGGCGCTGTCGGACGGCCTTCGCGTGGAGGAGGCGCCGTACGGCATCGCCGTCACCGTGATTTGTCCGGGATCCACCGAGACCGACTTCCGCGCCAACGAAGTCCAGGCGGGCTCGCTGCTGGTGCGAGAGCGCCCTAGGGTGGCCGCGGTGTCGGCGGATGCGGTGGCGGCGGTCATCGAGCGGGCGCTCGTTCGGCGGCCTCGCGAGGTGATCACCAGCGGCTTCGGGCGGCTCCTCAACGCGCTGGATAGCGCGGCGCCGCAGATCCTGGACCGGATCCTTCGTCGGACCTACCACCGCTGAGCCCGCTGCGCGGCGTCGCCGCGCGCGCAACGGACCCGGGCGCGGGGTTCGAACCTCTACTTCGGAGCAGGCGCCTCGGCGGGCGCGGGGGCCTCGACGGGCGCGGCCGGCGCGGGGGCCTCTGCGGGTGCCGGGGCCTCTGCGGGTGCCGGGGCCTCGACGGGCGCGGGGGCCTCGACGGGCGCGGGGGCCTCGACGGGGGCGCTGGGGCGCGCTGGGCGACAGTTCTTCAGGTCCTCGACGGAGGTCGCCTTGGCCACGCAGGCCACCGAATCAGCGGGCTCGCGCTGGCAGGCCGCGAGAGCCGTCTTCCGCCCCTCGGGCGAAGCAAGCTGCTCGCGCATCATGGTCTTGGCCTCAGGCGGCGCCGTGGGGTCCTTCTCGAAGAGCGAGACCAAGTGGTCGATGGACTTCTCGCACTCCTCGGCTGTGGCGAGCGGCCCCGACGGAGGTGGAGCCCCACCGCCTCCCTTGCAGGACATGACGTCCGCGAAGGACTTGGCCGCGATCACGCACTGGACCTCGGCCGCGGGCTCGCGGGTGCACTGCGCCTCCGAAGCCGTCCGCGCGGCCGGGTCGGCGAGCTGCTCCTTTGCCTTGGCCTTCATCTCGGCGGGCAGGTTCGCGTCGTTCTGGATGAGGTCGGCGAGGTGAGCCACCGCCTTCTTGCAGTCTTCGGCCGACGCGGAACCCGCAGGCGGCGCGTCAGCGGGCGCGGCTGCCGCCAGTGCGGCCACAGCGGGCTCAGCGGGCGCGGGCGCGGCGGCCGGG
>SXGT01342245.1_pt1 | contig 82271 bp, 65 predicted proteins | sample 3176221 | NCBI WGS metagenome assembly SXGT01 (sample SAMN11356862, study PRJNA531348) | freshwater metagenome | isolation source: freshwater sample F1-120 | place: China: Fuxian Lake, Yuxi | collected 2017-12-25 | reverse complement strand
GACCCGTCGTGCTCGCCTCGGGGACGACTCGCCGGATACCATCGCGGCGCTCGATTCGCTGGCCTCTGCGCAGCTCGGCATGAAGCAATACGCCGAGAGCGAAGCGACGCACCGCGCGGCGCTGGAACGCGCGACGCGCGTTTTCGGTCCGGAGGGGCAGGAGACGCTCTCTGTCATCAACAACCTGGCGCTGTGTCTGGCCGCTGCGGGGAACACCGAGGAGGCCGAGTCGCTCTACCGCCGCTGCCTTGAAATCCGGCGCAGGAAGCTCGGCGAGGAACACGTCGACACGCTCTCCTCGATCAACAATCTGGCCAGCCTGCTCTGGAGTCTGAAACGCTACAGCGAGGCAGGGCCGCTCTTCGAGCAGGCTTTTGAGACAGAGCGCCGATTTCTGGGTGATGACCACCGGCTGACGATGCAGGCGCGCTTCAACCTTGCGAGCGGCTACAAGATGAAGGGTGATTACGCGCGCTCGGCCGAGTTACTGGGTCAAATCGTCGAGCACGATCGCAGGATGCTCACACCGGATGACCCCAAGCTTGCGCTGGATATCTACAACTGGGCCGGGACACTGCAGGAAGCCGGCGAGATGCTGGCGGCCGAGGTGCCGCTGCGCGAAGCGGCTGCGCTGGTCCAGAAGCATGGTATGGAAGCGGAACCGTTCGTGCCCGCGACATGGAACGCGCTGGCAAAGACGCTCACCGTGAAGGGCGAGTACGCCGAAGCGGATCGCTACTTCGCGATGGCGCTGGAGTCCCGCCGCAAGCGCTACTCCGCGGCGCATCCGGAGGTTGCTTATTCGCTCAACGACTGGGGCATGGCGCTGGTCAACCGCGGGGAATTCGAGCGGGCCGAGCCGCTGCTTCAGGAGCTGCTTGATGTGGAGCGCAAGGTTTCCCCGTCCGGAGGTTGGCGCACGGCGAGGGCGGAGGCGTCCTGCGGGCGCTGCCTGTCGGGCATGGGACGCTTTGCACAAGCGGAGCCCTTGCTGCTCGCGGCCTGCAACGCGTATGGCCGGTTTCAGGCCCCGGGGGACAACGCGGCCAATGCTCGGCGCTGGATCATCGAGCTCTACGAGGCCTGGGATGCGGCCGAGCCGGGCAAGGGGATCGCGGCCCGAGCCGAGGCCTGGCGCACGAAGTGATGCGCGGGCCGCATTGGGCAGATCCGCCGTTCGGCGTTACCCTGTCTGCCCTGAAGCGCCCGTAGCTCAGCAGGATAGAGCGGCGGTTTCCTACACCGCAGGCCGGCAGTTCGAATCTGCCCGGGCGCACCAGTTTCCCCCCGGACGCGCCCGTTTTCCCGCGGCGCAAAAAAACGGGGTCCGTGTCACATCGGACAGGGTGGGTGCCATTGCTCCTGGTGGAGAGAGAGCCTCTCCGGAAAGCCAAAGAGAGAACCCGCCATGAAGATCACCCTCACCCTCACCGTCCTGATCGGCCTGATGCACGCGCCCGCCTTCGCCCAGACGACTCTGGGTGCTTCGGTGAAGCACGCGGATCTTCAGCGCGATGCCATCGCCATCCAGCCGATTCCCATGCCCGGCACGGCACCCGAGATGCCGAATGTGATCGCGTTCGGTCCTGGTGCGCGCTGCCCCTGCGGCAACATCGATGCGAAGACCGGCTGCACGAACTCGCTGGGTGTCGGTGCCAGCCTGCAAGCGGAAGGCAGCACGAAGGTACGCAAGGACGACCTCAAGCTGACGGTCATGGATCTGCCGCCCGGTGCACTGACGACGCTGGTGATGGGCAGTCATCCGATCACGAATCGCTTCGGTGACGGGATGCTGCTGGTCGGCAACGGTGGGCGCTTCGCCACGATCACCGACAGCCTTGTGCGCTTCCCCGTGGCGCGCGCCGACCGCGCCGGAATCATCGCCTTCGGACCCGGCCTGAGCGAACGCTCGGTCAAGCTCTTCGAGGAGCGCGATCAGATCAAGCCCGGTTCCGTCTGGTTCTTCCAGGCGCTGTACCGAGACCCAGCCGGGCCGTGTGGAACGGGGATGAACGCGACGAACGGACTCGCGGTCAGCTTCGAGTGAGAGAGATGGGGAAGAAAAGAGGAGGCCGCCGAGGGGATCGGTGGCCTCCTCGCCTGTTTGGAGGCCCGCTCAGAGACGATGGATCTCTGTCAGGATCTGATTGACCGAAGGGCGATCGACATGGTCCTTGCCGATGTGGGCCCAGCGGATCAGACCCTGCTTGTCGATCAGGAAGCAGGAGGGCACGGCGAGCTTGTCCTGGATGCCAAGTTGCTTCGTCAACTCCAGATCGGCGTCGTAGAGCATTCCGAACGGCGGCGCCTCGCGAGATCCCCGTGAGCGGTCGTAGGATTCAAGGAATGCATCCATGCCGCTGCGGCTGCCAGGGAACACGACGAAAACCTCCGCCTGCGCGGCGGCGAGCTTTTCGCGCTCCCTCGCCAGCGCCAGCAGCTGCGACGTGCAGTAGATGCAGACTTGACCGCCGAAACCGCGCATCACCACCAGCAGCACATGGCGCTGATTGCGGTATTGGTCAAGGTTCACGCGCCCTTCGGGTGCGCGGAAGAACTCGCGCACGGGCAGGCTTCGGTTGAGCAGATCGCCTGGCTTGGCGACGAGTTCCGGCTTGGCGATCGAGATGTCACGACCGACGGGCAGGCTGGCATAGGAATCCTGGGCCAGCGGGAACGCACCGGCTCCCGTTCCGTAGAGCTCGACGAGCTTGGGCAAGGCGCGCTGCTCAAACTCGGTCAGCGGCTGCAGTCGCGCGGGGATGGTGGGCTGAGGTTCCGCCGTGGCGACAACGGCAGGGACTGCGCTCGGTTCCGGAGCTTTCACAGGCTGAGGTTGCAGCGCCGACGAAGCCTCGGCGATCCATCGCTCCAGCACATTCCAATCCAGCCGGCCGTCAAAGGCCGTGCTCCAATCGCCATCCCACGGCGCGCGCGGGCGCGGTGTTTCCAGCTCCACAGTCTGACCGGCGATCCACCACGCACCGAGCGGCGCACCACGCTGCACTTCGCCGAGCGCCATCAGGGCTCCGTCGCGCGAGTGGACGCTGACCCAGCCCTGCGGTTGATCCGCTTCGAATGTGCAGAGCACACGCACGGCGCCGCCGGCATGGGATGAGACCCAAGGCCCTTCCTTTCCGCCCGCCCGCGTCATGCCGCTCCTGCGGTTCGATTCTTCGACGAGTTGCAGGTCCTTCGGCAGGGGATAGGCCTCCCTGGTTGCCGGTGCGCTGATCCACGGCCCGCACTTTGCTCCCTGCCAGCGCAGTCCGGAGCTCATGACCTGACCGCGCGCATCCAGGTTCTCCCACGGTCCACACGGTTGTCCGTTGAGATACCAACCTCGCCGCTCGAGCGTGCCTTCCGCTGTGTAGAAGAGCCACTCGCCCTGTTCGAGTCCCTTGCCGAAGCTGCCTTCGGCGCGCAGCTGCCCGTTGCGATGCCACAGGCGCCAAGGTCCGGTGCGCAGCCCCTCATGGAATGAGCCGAACATCTCGGGAAGACCGTTGTCGTACCACCAGCGCCATTGGCCATCCTGCACATCGCGCGAATAGTTGCCCTCGGACTGCTTTGCGCCGTTGGGGTGGAAGTGAGTCCATGGGCCCTCGCGCAGCCCATTGGCAGCGTGGCCCTGCTTCTGAAGCTGGCCATGCTCGTCCTTGACCGCAATGCGCTGCGTGCATGCGGCCAATGCCGCGATCAGACCAAGAGCGAATAGCTGTCGGAAGAGTTTCACAATTGCTCCTCGATGGAGAGTTCCGGAAAGCGAGCCAAGCCCTGCTCGACCAGCAACAGCAGCCGTATCGGCTGGCCGGTTCCCAGCCACGCCGCCTCTGCGTTCGCAAGTGACGCATTGCCGGGCTGGCACTGCAGGCCCTGTTCATCCCAGTGCAGTTTCAGGCGCTGGATTTCGGTGGGCTTGAGCCCTTTCGCAAGCACTCCAAGTGCGGGTCCGAGCTTCCACGAATCGGAGGGGCTGCCTTCCATGGAACGCCATTCGATCCGATCCTGATCCAGCACGAGCGCAAGTCGTCGGCCATCGCTCCACTCCAGCGCAACGCCGCCACGGCCGAGCGCATCGTCAAAACCGGGGATCAGTGCAAGGCGAATCTCAGCGGCACGGACCGTCGCGGACAGCGCCCAGGGCTTCGCTGTCAGCCCTTCCAGGCTGGCACCGACCACGCCAAGCGTGTCTTCGTCATCACCGAACACGCCCGGTCCCTGCGTGGCCTCCCACGCAGTGAGACGCTGGCCGAAGTCGACGCTCTCCAGTCCGAGCACGGTACGGGATCGCTGCGGCGCCTGAGTCTGTTCCGGCCGTATTTGCGGCCAAAAACCGTAGAGCGCTGCCCCGAGGCCGAGAGCGGCCACAGCCGTCCAGCGGAATCTCTGTACGGTAGATGAGTCAGCCTTCGCGGTACCGGACTTGTGCGACGGAGCTGACAGCCACGCATCGAGCGTCGCAGCGACATCGTTGGCACTGGCGGGTCGCAGGTTGCGCTGTTTCTCCAGAAGCTGCAGCGCGAGGACGCACAGAGCGGGATCCAGTTCCTTGCGGAATTCCTGCGGTGACGGCGGCCTGACGCTGAGGATGGAGTGAAAGAGCTCAAGCGTTCCAGAAGCCTTGTAGGGACTGCAGCGCGTCAGAAGCTCGTAGAGAACCACTCCCAGCGAGTAAAGATCGCTGCGGCCATCGATGGGCTGCCCCTGCGAGTCGATCTGCTCGGGCGAGGCGTACGCAGGCGTGCCCTGAAACGCTCCGCTGTGAGTCAACTGTGCCGTGCCCTCAGCCTGCGCAAGTCCGAAATCGAGCAGACGTGCCCGCCCGGCCTTGTCGATGCGGATGTTGCTCGGCTTGACATCGCGATGCAGAACGCCAGCCGCGTGAGCGGCTGCCAGTCCCCGCGCGATATCCCGCACGATGCGCACGGAATCCTCCTGCGAGATGGGCTGGGGCAGAGCCATCCGTTCATCGAGGCTCTGTCCTTCGATCAGTTCCATTGCCAGAAAAACAGTCCCCTGCACCTCGCCGGCATCGTAGATCGTCACGATGTTGTCGTGCTGAAGGCGTGCGATGGCGAGCGCTTCGCGCTGGAAGCGCTGCTTGGCGGTCTGTGAAAGATGCAACTCGGGCCGGATCAGCTTGAGAGCAACAAGACGCTTGAGGAACTCGTGCTCGGCGAGGAAAACAAACCCCATGCCGCCCTCACCGAGTTTGCGGATCAGGCGGTAAGCGCCGATGCGCTCCGGGAAGTGACCGGCGGCCTGTTCCAGCTCGGTGCCCTGCTCCAGCCGCAGGAACTGTTCCAAGGCGGCGAGTGCCTTGGCGTGGAGTTCATTGTCCGACCCGCACAGGCGCTCAAGCTCGGCACGCGGCTCTGGGGAGCCGAGTGCCTGCTCCAGAAGCACTTCCAGGCGGGGGGTGGGACTTGCGGACACGGAACAACAGCCTACCGGATTCGCGGACCTACATAAGCCATCGCATCAGCGCCCAACCGCTCGCCACAGCCAGGCAGTCCCCTAACGAATTGCGCAGTGTGTCCTTGCTGGCGTGGGGGAACATCCAAGGCAGGTAGGCCTTCATCGGATTCTCCAGCCACTCCCAGCCGATCGCGAGCGCGGCCATCCACCACCACTGGAGTCCGAGCCCGCCGTAGACGCAGCCGATCGCCAGATGCGCCAGCGTGAACCGGTCGAACCAGTCGTAGTTGATCTCACCGGGCAGGGCGGGTCGCGGCTGACGCATGCGCAGTCAGTAGGTGGGTCGCGGGGCCGGCTTCGTGCCCACGATGGCCTCGATGCGCTCGACGATCGGTGCCGTCAGTTTGGGTAGGCCATCGAGCGCGGCGAGGTTCTCTGCGAGCTGTCGCGCGTGTGTGGCACCCAGGATCACGGTGCTCACTCTCGGATTCAGCAGGCACCAGGCGATGGCCAGCTGCGAGACGCTGAGCCCGAGCTCGCGTGCGAGCTCCGCGAGTTGCGCGGTCTTGCGCACCTGTTCCCGGCCCTGTTCGCTTTCGAGCTCCGCACGCAGCCATTCCATGCCCGCGAGCGACATGCGCGAACCTTCCGGAATGCCGTTGCGGTATTTATCCGTCAGTATGCCGGAGGCCAGCGGCGACCAGATCGTGGTCCCAAGCCCGATGGTCTCATAGAGGCGCGCGTAGTCACGCTCGACCTTGCGACGCTCGAACAGGTTGTACTGCGGCTGTTCCATCGTGGGCGGCGCGACGCCGAGGGCTCGCGCGATGCCATGGGCCTCCGCGATCTGATCGGCCTCCCACTCCGAGGTGCCCCAGTACAGGACCTTGCCCTGGGCGACGAGATCACCCATGGCGCGCACCGTCTCCTCCAGCGGCGTCTCGTGATCGGGGCGGTGACAGAAGTACAGATCAAGATAGTCCACCTGCAGGCGCCGCAGCCCGTTGTCGCAGGCATCACGGATGTGTTTGCGGGAGAGACCCTTCTGGGTCGGCAGCTTGCCACCCCAATAGACCTTCGTGGAAACGATGTAGGAACTGCGCGGCCAGCCCAGCTGACGCAGGGCCTCGCCCATGAGGCGCTCCGACTCGCCCGAAGCGTAGGCCTCGGCATTGTCGAAGAAGTTGATGCCGGCTTCGTATGCCTGCCGCATCAGCGTCATCGATGCGGTGAGATCGATCTGCTTGTGAAAGGTGACCCACGATCCAAAGGAGAGCGCACTGACCTTGAGTCCGGATTGACCGAGTCGGCGGTACTGCATGGCGGCCACCATCCTAGGGACCCAGCCTCTGGCGTCGACAGGAAAGCGCGTCAGACTGGAGAGCGTGCAACTTCTGAGGCTTGTGGTCCCGACCATGCTGGCAGGCGCGCTGGGCGCGTGTCTGCTGGTCTCGTCCAGGCCGCGCGTGCCGACCTACAACGCGGACATTCGCCCGATCCTTTCGGACAATTGCTTCTTCTGCCATGGACCGGACACCAACCAGCGCAAGGGCGACCTGCGTCTGGATCTGCGTGCGGCTGCGCTGGAAGCAGAAGCTTGGATCCCAGGCGATCGCAGCCGGAGTCTCGCGTGGGAGCGCATCCACAGCGTCCAGCCGCGCGAGCAGATGCCGCCGCCCGATTCACATCGCACGCTCAGCGAGACGCAAAAGGAGCTCATCGGCCGCTGGATCGATGCGGGAGCCGTGTACGAGGAGCACTGGGCCTTTCAGGCACCGGTTGCGGCGGATGTGGCCGGAGGACCGCAGCTCATCGACACACTCGTCGATCGCAAGCTACGCGAGCGCGGTTGGAAACGTTCCACCGAGGCACAGCGCGCAACCTTGCTGCGCCGTGTCACGCTCGATCTCACGGGTCTGCCGCCGACGCCAGAAGAGATCGAATCGTTCTGCAGCGATGCGCGCCCGGACGCCTACGAGCGTGTGGTGATGCGCCTGCTGGATTCGCCGCACTACGGCGAGCGCATGGCGCTGCCTTGGCTCGATGCGGCACGCTACGCCGACTCCAACGGCTTTCAGCAGGACGGTGATACCTTCCAATGGCTGTGGCGGGACTGGCTGGTGCGTCAGCTCAATGCGGACAAGCCCTTTGACCAGCTGACGAAGGAATTGCTGGCAGGAGATCTGCTCCCGGACGCGAGCGACGAAACGCGGCTGGGAACCGCCTTTCTGCGCAATCACCTGCTCAACGGCGAGGGCGGTGCGATACCGGAAGAGAATCGCTTCGTGGCCCTCTTCGATCGCGTCGACGCCACGGCCACCACATGGATGGGCCTGACCATGTCGTGCGCGCAGTGCCACGATCACAAGTACGATCCGATCACCCAACGCGACTACTACGCGCTCCTGGACGCGTTCCAGCGTGTTCCGGAAAGCGGCGTGGTCGATGGCTCACCGAGCCGCATCCGGGTCGCCCCGCCGGTGGTGGAGCCGGCCTCGACGGCGCAGCGCGAGCGGCGTGCCGAGCTGGAACGGGCGCGCGATGCCGCGGCGGAAGGAGATGCGCGCAACGCCGCGCAGGGACAGCTCGATCAGTTTCTGCGGGATGAGTGGCCGCGGGTGATGGTGATGAGCAACGCACAGCCACGCACCACGCACATCCTGCAGCGTGGCGACTACCAGAGCCCTGCCGATGCGGTTGTCTTCGCGACTCCGGGCTTCCTGCCGCCGATGGAGCCCGAGTGGCCGCGCAATCGGCTCGGACTCGCACAGTGGCTGCTTGACGAAAAGCACCCGCTGACGGCACGCGTGGCGGTCAACCAAGCCTGGCAGCTGTTCTTCGGTCGGGGACTGGTGGCCACGCCGGAGGATTTCGGAACACAGAGTGCGGTGCCGCTGCAGCAGGAATTGCTCGATACGCTCGCGGTGCGCTGGCGCGAGAGCGGTTGGCGGCTGAAGGAACTGCACCACTGGATCGTGCTGAGCGGAACCTATCGCCAATCCAGCGTGGCAGATCAGAGCCGGGTCGATGCCGATCCGCTCAACGAATACCTCTCGCGCGCTCCTCGGCATCGGCTGCCGGCACCGTTGCTGCGTGATCTGGCACTGGCTTCCAGCGGCCTGCTCGTGACCGAGATCGGCGGACCGCCGGTCTATCCCTATCAACCGGATCGTGTCTGGGAATCGCTGGCGATCACGCGCGAGCGCGACTTCACCTATCCGGCCTCGAAGGGCAGCGATCTGTATCGCCGCAGCCTCTACACCTTCTGGCGCCGCACGATCGCTCCGCTCAACATGTTCGACAGCAGTCAGCGCCAGTCCTGCAAAGTCCGTTCTGTCCAGACGAACCTGCCGCTGCACGCGCTGACCATGCTCAACGATCCCACCTGGGTGGAAGCGGGTCGCGTGCTCGCACAGCGCACATGGTCCGAATGCTCGGGCGATGCAGCACGCCTGCAGCGCATGTTCCTGCGCGTGGTCTCGCGAATGCCCGACGAAGAGAGTCTGCGAGCACTGGAGACTCTGCTCGACAAGCAGCGCAAGGCCTTCAGCGCGGATCCGGCGGCAGCGCGCGCCTACCTCGCGATCGGCGAACGTACACCCGACACACAGCTCGATCCGGTGGAGCTGGCCGCGTGGTCACGCGTTGGGCTTGGCATCTACAACCTGCATGAGGCCATGTGTCGTGAGTGAGCCGCACGCTTTCTCACGGCGCTCCCTGCTGCTCGGCGGACTGGCAACGGCCGTACTTACGCGCTGGCTGCTGGGCGCAAGCTCGCCCAACCCGGCGAAAGCCAAGCGTGTGATCGTGCTGTGGCAGGGCGGCGGGCCATCCCACATTGATCTATTCGACCCCAAGCCCGGCTTGGCCGCCATCGCGGGTCAAGACATCCCGGAGTCTGTGCGGGGCAAGACGCGTCTGTCGACGATGTCATCGGGGTACACGCGCTGGCCGGCGCAACCGGCCATCAAGCCCTTCCGCAGGTACGGGAACAGCGGCATGGAGCTGAGTGAGCTGTTGCCGCACCTCGGCGGCATCGCCGATGAGCTGTGCCTGATTCGCTCCATGCACACGGAGGCGGTCAATCACTCACCGGGCGTGACCTTCTTCCTGACCGGCTCGCAGCAGCCTGGCCGTCCCGCGCTGGGCGCGTGGATCGACTACGCGTTGGGCTCGGGCTGTGACGATCTGCCGCCGTATGTCGTGATGACCTCCTCCGATGTCGGTAAGACCTGCGGCCAGCTGTTCTACGAGCACTACTGGTCGAACGGCTTCCTGCCGGGCCGGCATCAGGGTGTGCGGCTGCGCAGCGGAGGCGATCCTGTGCCATACCTTGGCAATCCGGCCGGCGTCAGCGCCGCGATGCAGGCAAGCCTGCTTGAGGACCTCGCGCGTCTCAACCGCATTCATGCGGAACGCGCGCCGGGAGCCACGGATGAGATCGAGACGCGCATCCTGCAATACGCCCTTGCGCATCGCATGCAGGCCAGCATGCCGCGCCTGCTCGACCACTCACGCGAGCCGGCGGAAGTGCTCTCGCTTTACGGACCGGATGTCGGCAAGCCCGGTACTTACGCAAGCAACTGTCTGCTCGCACGCAAGCTGATCGAACAGGGCGTGCGCTGCGTGCAGCTGATGCACAGCGGCTGGGATCAGCACGACAACCTTTTCACGCAGCTGGAGCTGCAGTGCCGCGACACCGATCAGCCGAGCGCAGCACTGGTGCAGGACCTCAAGGCGCGCGGGCTGCTTGACGAGACGCTGATTCTCTGGGGAGGAGAGTTCGGACGCACGCCCTTCGGTCAGGGGCCCAGCGACAAGCCCAACGGCCGTGACCACTTCGGCCGGGCCTACTCCATGCTGCTGGCGGGCGGTGGGATCCGGCGCGGACATGTGCACGGTGCCACCGACGAGTTCGGCTGGAACATCACAGCGGATCCGGTGCATGTCCACGACCTGCAGGCGACGATCCTGCACCAACTCGGGCTCGATCACGAGCAGCTGACCTACCGCCATCAGGGGCGGCGCTACCGTCTCACCGATGTGCACGGCAGCGTCGTGCGCGGCATCCTGAGCTGACGCCGCGCCGGTGGATCACTGGTTGGAGTTCTTGCGCCACTCCATCGCGGCGATCTGTCCCTGACGGGCGAGATCCGCCGCTTCGCCGAGAATGCGGGCCGCTTCCTGCGGCGCATGGAAGCCCATGGAGTTCTCGGCGGCGATGAAGTCGATGCGCCACTGGGCTTCGCGCTGCAGCTCCAGCGCCTTGTTCAGCGCCTGCGGCGTTGCGCCCTCTTGCTTGGCGAGCACAATGGCATCGATCTGGGCCATCAGAGCAGAGGCTGCTCGCTGCATCAGATCCTGAGTGCGCTGCTGGATCGTGTCCACGCGCGCCTTGATCTCGCTCTCCGAGGCGTGATGGCAGGTCTGACAGGCACGGTTGATGTTCAGCAGAGGGCTGCGCACCCAGTGATCGGAGACCTTGCTGGCACCGTCGCGCTGATAAGGCATATGGCAGTCAGCGCACGAAACACCCGCGCGAGCATGGATGCCCTGACTCCAAAGCTCAAATTCGGGATGCTGCGCCTTCAGGATCGGGGCACCCGTCTCGGCGTGCTCGTAGTCAAAGAAGCGCTTTCCATCGGCAAAGCTCGTGGCGTTCCAGTGCGCTTCCATCTGCTCGACCTTGAGCCCCTGTGACCAGGGGAAGGTCAACGGACTCTTCGTCGAGCAGTAGTACTCGACATGGCACTGCGCACAGACGAAGGACCGCATCTCGCTGCGCCGGGCGTCCGTGTTGGGGTCGTAGGGCTTGGCGCGGTCGGACTTGCGCCATTCGTCAATGCTGGGCAGGTGGGGCACCTCTCCATCGCCAGCCGCGAGCGCCTGAATGCCCTCGATGAAACCGGGTCGAGTGACCCGCAGCTTCATGGTGTTGGGTTCGTGGCAGTCACTGCAGGTCACAGGGTGGGCATGACCCATGTCATGGAGCTTGGCGTTGGCTTCCTGATAGGTCATCTTCGATGTGGCAACCATGCCCTTGTGGGGGTCGCCATCACCGAGCTCGCGATAGAGCGGCATCACGGAGGCGTGGCAGTGCAGACAGGAGCCGGACTGCGGTTTCTTGATGCGCTCGGTGGCTTCCTGGTCGGCAAGCATGTAGGCATGTCCGCGGCGATCGCGGTAGTCGAGCGCGAAGGCATAGCCCTTGAACATCCGCTTGAGCCACGGATCACGCTCGATTTTCTGGTCCGGCATCGACTCGCTGCCGCCATGACCGCCGAAGCGGGTACGGGTGGCTTCGGCCGTGCGCTGATATCCCTCGTATTGCTTGGGCCAGTTGATACCCCACGCAGCAGGATCGGTTGTGTCTTCACTGACAGGCTGAATCACCGTCTGCGCGTTGGCTGCTTCCACTTTGCGCTCGGAGATGTTCATCAAGAGAGCCGTCGCGCCGACACCGGCCATCGAGGCCGCGGCAATCGCCGCAATCAGGATCGTTCCAGTACGCTTTGAGTGAGGGATCGTTTCCATATCTACTTCTTTCCGTATAGCTCTTGCTCGATGCCCAGGTCCGCACCACCGAGACCGACTGTCTCGCCGTGGCCGACTCCGCGATGGCAGTGAACGCAGTTCATGTCCCCGCCTGGCGCGACGAGCTCGTGCACCAGTTCTGAATGGCAGCGCAGGCAGTTGTTCTGCAGGATGCGGGCGTTGTCGCCCTTGATGCGAATGGGCTCTGCGAAGTCCTGGAAGGTGAAGCTCTTGCTGTGATGCCAGCCGTTGCTTGCCTTGGCGATCCACTTGTCGATGCCTTCCGCGGGCAAGTGGCAATCGACGCAGCCGGCTACCGTGTGGTGACTGGCCTTCTGCCACGAGTCGAACTGCGGCTGCATGATGTGGCAGTTGACGCATGCGCGGGGATCCGAGCTCAGGTAAGAGAGCCCTTCCGCGTATTCGAACGTGTATGCACCGATGCCTGCGGCAAGCCCGCCGACGATAGCGAGTGCCAGCAGGAGCTTTCCGTGCCGATTCAGCGGGGAGGTCTTCCTCATGGGGGGACACGCCGACGCTATGGGAACGGATCAGGCTCAGAAAGCCCCTCTACGCACTGATCCCGAAAGTCATCAGAAATCGCCGCCGAGTGCGTATTCAAGCTACGCCGTTTGGCAAATCTAAGCGGGGGCTTGCTACACTAAGCCCATGTCGATGCGTTCCTGGAAGAGCACCCGCAATCGCCTTGCCTTGTCGCAGCAGCAGTTCGCCGATCTGCTCGGTGTCCATCCCATGACGATCAGCAAGTGGGAGCGGGGCGTGCTCGAACCCAACGAGCACCAGCGCGGACTCCTGCGCGCGCTGTCGGAGGCTGCCGAGCGCGGACTCAAGGCCTCTCCCAAACACTACGAGCCGCTGCGCTTCCTCGCTGAGGTCCTGGCCCAGCCGCGCCGGGGGACGGAGATCGATCTGGGGACGCTCAGCGCCACCAACCGCTTTTCCGGAATGATCGTCGAGATTGCCCGCGGCGATGTGATGAGCAAGGTCGTGATCGAGGTCACGCGCCAGGTGCGCATCGGGGCCGTGATCACGACGGACTCCGTCGACCGCCTCGGTCTCGAGATAGGTTCGCGCGCCACGGCCATCATCAAGGCCACGGAGGTGATCGTTGGGCGTTCGTGAGCTCATCAGCTGTCTGGTGCTGATTCCCGCAGCCTGCCAGCCGACGGAAGTGAGGCCCGTCGTGCGCGTATCTGCTGCGGTCAGTACCCGTGCCGCATTGCTCGCCCTTGAGCCGGAATACGAACAGCTCAGCGGCGTGGATCTGCGCTTCAACTTCGGCGCGTCGAGCGATCTCGCGCGTCAGATCATCAGCGCCGGCGGAGCGAATCTGTTTCTGTCAGCGGATGAAATCCAGATGGATCGTATCGAAGAGACCGGTCAGGTTGTGGAGGGAACACGTTGCGACCTGCTCTCCAATCAACTTGCCGTCGTGGAGCTGGCAGAGCTGCCGACCCGAATGGGAACGCCTTTTGACGCCGCACGCCTTGCAAGCGAGGACGTGCGGCGGATTTCCATCGCCGAACCCAACTCCGTGCCCGCGGGACGCTACGCACGCATGTGGCTGGAGAGCCTCGGGCTGCTGGAGCACGTCGATGCCAAGCTGATTCCCGCTCTGGATGCACGCGGTGCGGTGGCGGCCGTCGAGGCCGGAGGCGCCGATGTCGGCGTGGTCTATGCCACCGATGCGATGCAAGCCCGTTCCTTGCGCATCGCCCACACCGTTCCCCAAGCGCAAGGACCAGCGATCACCTACCCGATGGCCTTGATCAGAGGAAGTGCGGTGACTGCGCAGTCGCAGGCGCTGTGGGAGTACCTGCGCAGTGAGCAGGCCGCGCGACATTTCCGAGCTCAGGGCTTTCTGGTCCTCGGCAGGTGACGATGCTGGAGATCCTGACGACAACGCTGTTGGTGGCGGGACTGGCGGGATGCCTGGCGGCACCCCTGGGAATCCTGTTGGGTTATTGGATGGCGAGGAGTGAGTTCCCCGGCAAGAGCGTGGTGGAGACCCTCATCGCGCTGCCGCTGACCTTGCCTCCGACGGCCATCGGCTACCTCTTGCTGGTCCTGTTTTCGCGCGGTGGCCTGCTGGGCCACTGGAGCCCGCGGTTTCTGTTCACCTGGAAGGCGGCCGTGCTGGCGGCGGCGGTGATGGCGATGCCGCTGGTGGCGCGCACCGCCCGTGCCGCGTTCGCCGAAGTTGATCCGCGATTGGAGCTGATGGGACGCAGCAATGGTCTGGGACCACTCACCGTATTTCGGCGAATCACTCTGCCGCTGGCGCGTCACGGCCTGCTGGCAGCTTCTCTGCTCGGCTTTGGTCGCGCGATGGGTGAGTTCGGTGCCACGGTGATCGTGGCTGGCATCATCCCCGGAGAAACGGAGACGATCTCGCTGGCGATCTTCCAGGAAATCCAGCTCGGAAACTCCGCCGGCGCACTAGAGCTGGTCGCGATCGCCACACTGCTGTCCTTTCTGCTGGTCTGGACTACGGAACGACTGCTCCGACGCAAGGCCAGCCCATGATCGCCTTCGATGTTCAGCTGCAGCAGGGACGCTTTCTGCTGGATGTGCAGTGGCAGTCGCAGGCGCGCTGCCTCGGCATCTGCGGCCCATCCGGTTCAGGCAAGAGCACCTTGCTGGAGGCGCTGGCGGGCTGGCGCACTCCCCGGCGCTTGAGTCTGCGACTCGATGCGTTTTCCGTTCCGTCGGCCGAGATTCCGCCCGAGCGACGCGAGCTCGGCTATGTGCCGCAGGATGGTCTCTTGTGGCCGCATCTGTGCGTCCGGGAGAACTTGGCGCTGGGATGCGCCAATCCTGAACTGGCACAACGCACGGTGGCGGTGCTCGGCATCGAAGCGTTGCTGGAACGCATGCCGGAGCAGCTTTCCGGCGGAGAGAGGCAGCGCGTGTCGCTCGCGCGTGCAATAGCGCGACAACCGCGCGCTCTGTTGCTCGATGAGCCGTTGGGTGCGTTGGATGCGGGTCTTCGACGCCGGATCCTGCCTTATCTGGCGCGCGTTGGCGAAGAGTTCCGGATTCCCACGCTGTTCGTGTCGCACGATCCTGCCGAGGTCCTCGCGCTGTGTGACGAGGTGGTGCTTTTTGAGGCGGGGCGAATCGTGAGAGGCGGACCTCCTGCGGTTGTGCTGCGCGAACAGGACAGCGGTCTCGGCGCCTTCGAGAACATCTTTCACGGCGAAGTCGTCCAGGCGGACGAAGGCACAGCGCTGCTCTCACTCGCCGAAGGCGGTCAGGTATCCGTCGCGGCCCGTGGCATTCAGATCGGTGAGCGCGTGCTGTTCTCGATCCGCTCCGATGAAATTCTCGTTGCGCTGGAGCGCCCGACGAGCATCTCCGCGCGCAATGTCCTGCCGGCGTTGGTGATCGCGGTCGTGGAAGATGGCACCGCCGGCGTGCGTGTCGATGCGCGCCTGAACGAAGGCCGCGGAGCGCTGCTTTCCGCTGTTCTGAGCGCCGCCGCGGTCAGGGAGCTGGGACTGAGCGCGGGAGCGGAGCTGTTTCTCATTTTCAAGGCGAACTCCTGCCGCCTATTCACTTCGCAGCCTTAGGGCGCGAGCGTGAACTCAAGGCTTGCCGTCAGCCCGATCCAGTTCGGGCAGGTCCGCAGTCGACTGTCGTTGACAGCCTCAGGACAAAGGCATTGGCTTCTGAATCCGCTGAAGGCGATCCACGGGCACGTAGTTCGCAGCCGATCTCACTGCCCTGAGATACGGCGCGGGGCGCACAGCGTCTCGACCGCGGACAGCAGCCGCTCAACGCTCAACTGGGATGACACAGCACGCCACTCCCCGCTGCGATCATTTCCCAGCACAAACAACGACGAGTGCATCAGCGGTTTCGCAGGATCCACATCCTCGATGAATTGTTCGCCCAGCTTGCGGCGCAGCAACTCGATGTCTTCAAGCTGACCCGTGAGGAAAGTCCACTGAGGACCGCAGGACAGGCGCTCGGCAAAAGCCGCCAGCGCTGTGGGGGTGTCGCGCTCCGGATCCAGCGTGACCGAGATCAGGCACACATCGGGAGGCAGCTTCGACTGCAGTTCCACCAGGCGGGCGGTGGCCGGCGGGCAGACGGATTCGCAGTTGGTGTACAGGAACTGGATCACGACGCAGCGATTGCGGACAAGATCGGTGTAGAAGCGCAGCGATTGACCCGTGTGGCTCACCAGCGGCACATCGGGAATGCGGCCTTGTGCGATCTGGCGCGGTGCAGAGTCTGTCTCGCGCGATGCTGGATCGGACTCCGGCAGAGGCGGTTTTGCCTCCGGCGGTGCCTGGCAGCCGAGCAGCAGCAGCAAAGCCAGATGGCGCATGAGCCCAGTTTAGCGCGGCGCGCCCAGAACGGTGATGGTCGAGGTTCTTGCTGCATCGAGCGAGCGGCGCACGAGCACCAGCTCATCCCGTCCATCGCCGTCCAGATCCGCTGCCTGTGCGGACTCGATGCGCAGCGTGTCCGCCGCATCAAAGCGATGTATGCCATCCGGAGGACGATTGCCGTGCAGCTCCTTGGCGATGCCCTTGCCGAGGCCGCCGAGCCAATCCAGCGTGCGATCCACGGTCCACAGCTTGTCTTCCGTATCAAAGATCAGCGTCCGCAGCAGCGTCTCCTGATCCAGTGCCGCAGGATCGAGTTGGCCCTTCGCCGCCAGCCACAGCTCGACGCGTCGCTCCTTGGCCTCGACATCGTCGAAAAGCAGCGCAATGTCCGTCTTGCCATCGCCATCGTAGTCGCCCTCGATCGGTGTGCGCAGATTGCGCAGTGCCGTGACGAAGCGCGCGATCAGCTTGTCGGCGTTCTTGAGCACGTCCAGAATGGGCGGCAGACGCACCAGAATCGTGGCGCGCCGCGAGGGTTCCCGTGCGAACGTGCCCTTGCCCTGATTGGGGTAGGCCAGCGCGTCAATCTGCACCTCCCACTCGGCGAGGAGGCCCTGGATGAGCGTGCCGACGCCGGGCTTGATGACCCTCACGAGCAGCAGATCCGGAAGCTCATCGGCGTCCATCGGCGCAAAGATCATCGCGCTGATGTCCTGGGCGCTGCGCAGGATCGCGGAAGGGCGCTCAAATTGAGGTCCCTGCGGAGTGCCGGGGTAGATCCACACTTTGCGTCCGCGGGCGATGGCAAAATCCAGCACACCATCGCCATCGAGATCCCGCGCAGTCAGCGGCTGCTGCAACGCGAAGGCCTCCGCGGAGAGCGTGTCCTGCTCCGAAGCCGGACTGTCCTGATAGAGGCTGAAGTCCACGCTGACGGTCGGTTCGGAGGGAATCTCGCCATTGGGCCCGAAGATGTGCCAGGCCCCGCGCTCCTCGCTCATGACCCACAGGTCCTTGCGGCCGTCCCCGTTCTGATCGAGCAGTTTCAGCGCGGGAATGTCGTACTCATCGAGGAGCGTATCGGAGGCGATGCTGGCGTTGGTCGAACGCGAGCGGCGCGGCGTGATCTCCACGGCGGCGATGCGATCGTACTGCTCGGTCGCGGCTCCGGTCTGGGGCATGCGCCGCCAGATCTCCATGCGGTTGCCGCGGGGCGCGACGAGTTCCGCGCTGCCATCCTGATTCAGATCCGGGGCAAAGTCGACGAAACGCGGCACACCGCTGCGCAGCGTCCAGCGCACACGCTTCGAAAGCTCATCGTGAGCCTCCAGAATGACACCCTCCGCATCGGTCCGCAGGGCACGCACGCCGCGCTCATCCAGCACGAGCACGCGCTCATGCGGCTCGTCCGAGGAAACCCGGGCGTAGCTCAGCAGTGTGCGCGCAGGCGTGCTCAGCAGCAGACTGCCCTTGAGTTCCCCGGACCTGAGATTCCACGAGCGCAGTTCGCCGCGTCGGCCCACCAGCACCACTTCAGCGCCCGGCGCACCGCCCAGCTCGACGATGCGGTGATCGGCAAGCTCGAACGGCAGCACCAGATCGGCCCGCTGCTCCAGCGCAGTACCTTCCGCGCCCAGCGGCAGCAGCATCAGCGCAAGTTCAAGCATGTCACGCCCTCCTCGCCGTACCAGAAAATGTCGGGACTGTCCGGGCCGACCGCCGAGGGGACCAGCAGCAGGCGCTTGGCCATGTCGCCCTCCCAGAGCGGTTTCTCGAGCATCGACAAGCGGCCGTCGCGGCCCTTGCGGAAGCTCACGACCCGCGCCTTGTCCTCGGTTGAGCGAATCACGGCTTCGGTGAATCCGTCACCCGTGATGTCACCGATCAGCTCAAACAGCGCGGTGCTGAATCCGGCCTGAGTGGACTCGGTCCAGCTGAAATCGGGCCTCCGCGAGAGCACCCCCTTCTGGTTGAGGAAGATATGCATCTGCAGGTCGATGCGCTGTGTCGCGGCGCTGCGCAGGATGTCGATCAGGTCCGGCTTCAGCGCTCGTACGATCAGATCCGGCAACCCGTTGCCGTCGATGTCGCGCAGGGCCACGGCCTGCGCCAGCCCATCGAGGATCAGCGCCTGCGAAGGCTTCTTGCCTCCGGGGAAAACGACGGGCTTGCCGTTCTCCTCGCCGCCGATCCAGATGAGCGCCTGCGTCTGGTTCTTCTCGAGATTGCCAGCCGCGAAGGCGAGCACATCGGCCCGCCCGTCGCCGTTGAGGTCCTGAATGCGCACGGAACGCGTGAGATCGACCACGCGCAGCTCCGCCGAAGCCAGCGGGTAGGCTTCACGGACGGCATCGGCGGAGAGTTCCGCACCGCTGCCCTGTCTCCACCACGAGAAGGTGTCCGAGCTCAGCGCGCCCAGATCGCGCCGCCCGTCACCGTCAATGTCCGCTAGCAAGAATCCCGGCACGCTGGAGCGCAGCGAGATCCAGTTCGAGAAGCGCGGCAGCTCGTCGCGGCGGCGGCCAATGCGCGTGAAGCGCTGCGAGGGTCGGTCCTCGTGTCGGATCTCGGCGCGGAAATACGGATCTTCGCTGCGCGTGGGCGGGAGTTCATGGCGTGAGCTCACCCACAGACCCTTCGGGTCGCGGCGGTGCAGGCTCCAGCTGCGCTGATCCGGGAGCACGAACTCATCGATACCGTTGCCGTCCAGATCCTGCACGCAGGGCTGGATGTGGAAGATGCGCTCGGGGTCCGGCACGGCCCAGAGCAGCTCGATGTTGAAGAGCCGCTTCCAGCGCTCGGCCTCCTCGTTGGCGGCGGCATCGTGGATCCAGGCCGCGCGCGAAGTGAACACGATCAGATCACGCGCCGGCGCGCCCAGCGATGCATAGGCAAACGCGATGGCATCCTCCGGGACGGTGATGGAACCCCGCGGACCGCGCACATGGCTGTCGCTGGAACGCACCCATTCCTCAAGGCGCCGCTCACCGCTCTGCTTGTCGTGAACGCCAACCACCAATTCGCTCTTCTGATTGCGATCGATGTCCAGTACCAGCACGTCGCGCACGCGCAGGCCCGGTTCCATCGGAAGCGTCGTCAGGCGGCCAAAGCCGCTCGCCAGCAGGATGGCCGCCAGCATCAGGGCAGTTCCTCCAAACGCTCCCAGTCGCCGCCCTGGAAACGAATCAACCACAGGAGGCGCATGCGCCAGGCTTGCGGATTGGATTCCCAGGAAAGCAGTCCGATCAGCGCCGACCACTGTGTGCGCTGCGCGCTGCCTGACCAGGAAAAGACGAGCGGAATGCCCACTTCGCGCATCCCGCGTTCACGGGTGCTGAGGGGCACATCAGCGGTGCGAAGCTCGCCATCCCGCTGGTAGCCGATGCTGAGGCCGGTATCGGGCTTCGCCGCACGGATGGCCTGCACAAGCCGCGAAGGATGATCGATGCGCTGACCGTCCACGCTCGTGAGCAGATCGCCGAAGCGCAGTTCGGAACGCCGCCACGGACTCGAGCGAGCCATTCCGATCAGGATCACGCCGGCACCCGGTGGCAATCCAGCGGCGCGCGACTGCGCCTCGGTGGCTTCGCGCACGAGGATTCCGGCACGCATGGACTCGCGGTCGCGGACGGGTTCGCTGCGCGGAGCCGGCGCGAGTCGAGCGGCGAGCACGAGCTCCGCGTCCATGCTCCGGGATCCGCGCTCCAGATTGAGCCGGATGCGCTCCTGCGGATCCGCACCCAGTTCGATTTCGCGCCAATCCGAGACGGCATCAAGCACAATCGTGCGCTCGCGCCAGCGCGCTTCGAGCAGACGATCGCCGCTGCGCAGTCCGGCGGCGATGGCGGGTGAGTTCTCAATGACCGACGCGATCTCCAGCCCCGCAGGCTCGTCGCCTTCAAGGCTGCGCGAGCGGCTTGCAAACTGCAGGCCCGAGAAGCAGCCGTTGGGCAGCTCCTTGCGCGACGGTTCATCCTGCGGAGGATGCATCCATTCGGCCGGCTCCTCCCAATCCGTGAGCTCAGGCGAGGACAGCGGCGCGGCCGCGCGGCACGCGCACAGCGTCAGCGTGCACAGCAGAGTGATCAGGAGACGGGTTTGTTTCGAAGCATCCATGTCGACAGCAACGCGATCGCGAGGATCCAGAGGATACCCGTGATCCACGCCTGCGACACGGACGGATTCAGTTGCGTGCTGATGCCCATGGACAGTTCCAGAAACAGCCGCGGATAGGACGCATCGCCCAGCAGCGAAGGTGTGTGCTCGGCGATCAGCCATGGCCCGCGCAGGAACACACGCAGCAGATCGAGAGCGAGAACCAGCCCGAGTCCCAGACCCAACGCAGCCGCGGCGCCGCGCACGAGATTGCCGGCCAGAAAGCCCAGACACATGGTGGCCAGCAGGGCTCCCAGCGGCGCAACCCAGGCCAGCGCGAGATCCGCGTACAAGTCCGTGGCTTTGGTGATCACGAAGGGTTCGCCTGTGGCGAGGATCTCCACCACATCGCCAAAGCCGGCTGTGGCCGCCGCGAGAGCGCAGACGGCTCCCGCGAGCACGGCGTAGGCCAGGCAGAGCGCCAGCATGGCGGCGAGCAGCTTGCCGGCGCTCCACTGCCAACGCTCCACCGGTCGCAACAGCACATTGCGGAGCGTGCCGCGCGCCTGCTCGCCGGCGATGGCCTGACTGGCAAGGCCTGCGGCAACCAGCCCGAGCACCGGCAGGCCCGCGATCATGCCGCGCGCCACCAGTTCAAAGCCGGAGACGCCGCTTGCGGTGGCCAAGCGCCCCGCAGCGACCTCGGCCTCCATCGCCCGGGCCTCCATCAGTCGAGACAGGGCTGCGCCGACCGCGACCAGCACCGGCAGGAGACATAGCCACAGGAGGCTGCGTGCGCGAGACCAGCGGCGCCACTCATGCGCCAGAGCGAGCCCCAGGCCGGCTTGCAGCGGGAGCCGCCCGGCCGGTGTCTCGTGCTGCGGAGCCTTAGATTCCAGTCCGGAAATCTCTCCGCGCTGTGCCGCGAGATAGACCTCTTCCAGTGACTTCTCCGCGCGCGCCAGAGCTTCAAAGCGCACGCCGCGCTCGAGCAGCGCACGGGCCAGCGCGTCGGCCGGCGGAGCGTTTCGAATACGGACGCCGCGCGGGTGAGGCATCGCTTCGCCGCCCAACGGGCCTGCGAGAACCGCCACGGCTTCCGGCTCCGCCGTCTCGACGATCAGCTCGCGGTTCTTGCCGCGAAGCAACTCATCCGCCGAGGACTCCACCGCAATCCGGCCGTTGCGCAGCACGCCGACGCGCGTGGTGATCGGTGCGATCTCCGCCAGCTGGTGGGATGAGATCAGGACACCGACACCTTGCGCGGCGAGCGTGCGCAGAAGCTCACGCACCTGTGCAAGGTTCTCCGGATCCAGACCATTGAGCGGCTCATCGAGCAGCAGATAGCGCGGCTGGCCGAGCAGCGCTGCGGCGATGCCCAGACGCTGACGCATGCCCTGACTGAACGTTCCCGCCTTGCGATCAGCGACGGCTTCGAGGCCCACCAGTCGCAGGACACGCAGAGCCTCGTCCTCCGCAGCCGCGGCATCCGCGCCACCCAGCCTCGCGAGCTCGGAGAGGTTCTGGCGTGCGCTCCAGCGCTCCCACGCGCCGGGAATCTCGATCAATGCGCCGATGCGGGCACGAGTCTGGGCTCCATCCTTGCGGCTGTCGAAGCCATCGACCTCGACCTGACCGCCGTCGCAGTCATGCAGACCCAGAATGATGCGGAGCAACGTGGTCTTGCCTGAGCCGTTCTGGCCGAGGAACCCGTAGATCTCTCCGGGCTCCAGACGCAGGGATACCTGCTCCAGCACCGTGCGGTCGCCGAAGCGCTTTTGAATCTGGGAAACACACAGCGCCATTCGCGCTGGATGCTACTTCGCCTGACCTCCCGATGCCATCTCGCGGCGGTTGGCAATCAGCGACGCGATCACGGATCCGCCCAGTATCCCCGCGATGATGGCCAGCGAGAGGCCGACGGGAACCTTGTAGTAGTCCACCAGCAGCATCTTCAGGCCAACGAAGACCAGCACGAAGGACAAGCCGAGCTTGAGATAGCGGAACTTGTCAACAACTCCCGCCAGCAGGAAGTACAGGGAGCGCAGTCCCAGGATCGCGAAGATGTTCGAAGTGAACACGATGAACGGATCCTTGGTGATGGCGAAGATCGCCGGGATCGAATCCACGGCGAAGACCACATCGGTGGCTTCCACCACAAGCAGGGCGAGGAACAGCGGCGTTGCGACTCGGCGGCCGTCGATGCGGGTGAAGAAGTTCTGGCCGTCGTACTTGTCGCTGACCGGCATGAAGCGGCGGAACAGCTTCACAATCGGGTTGCCGGCCGGGTCGTAGTGCTCGTTGCGCTGGATCAGCAGCTTGATGCCCGTCACGACGAGGATGCCGCCAAACACATAGATCGCCCAGTGAAACTTCGCGAGGAAGGCACCCCCGAGCATGATGAAGATCGCGCGCATCACCAGCGCGCCGAGAATGCCCCAGAACAGCACCCGGTGCTGGAGGGCATTGGGCACCGCGAAGTACCCGAAGATCACCACGAAGACGAAGATGTTGTCGACGGACAGCGCCTTCTCGATCACGTAGCCCGTGGCGAACTCGAGCGCACGCTCCGGGCCGTACCAGTGGTGGACACCCGCTCCGAACAGGAGAGCAAAGCCGACCCACACCGCACTCCAGATGGCAGCCTCGCGTATGGAAACAGTATGGGCCTTGCGGTGGAAGACGCCCAGATCAAGCGCCAGCATCGCGAGAACAAAGCAGAGAAAGCCGCCCCACAGGAGCGGCGAGCCGATGGAATCAGGTGTCATGGGGGCGTGGATGTAGCTTCGCTGTGCGACTCACTGCGGACGCGGATGACGATACCGATGGCTGCGCTCGAGTGCGCGGGCGATGGCGCGCCCGACACGATCTGCGGCGCGATCGATGGCAGCATACAGGTTGGCGTCGGTGTCGCTGACGAGAATCGTCTGCAGGTGTCGCCCCTTGACGCGCACGGCCACGAGCTTGTCGATGCCACCGCGCGGTCCGTTGGTGTCGGCGATGCGAGCCCAGACTTGGGAAATCTCGTGCCCGAAGCGTCCCAGCGCAAAAGCCAGCCGGCGCTCGAGGTGTCCGCGCAGGGCGGGGGTCAGTTCCGGTCCTTGGGAGATCAGTTGCACCTTCATGGTGCTCCATCATCGGCGCGGAAGACGGATTCATCCATGGCGACTTGTCGATGCTATCATTCGGTATTTCCGAAATGAGAACATCCCTGCACCAGCTCAACTTCCATCACCTGCTGTACTTCTGGAGCGTGGCCCGTGAGGGCGGGGTCGTGAAGGCTTCCCAGCGGCTGTTTGTCTCCCCGTCCACGATCAGCGGACAGATTCAGGAGCTGGAGCAGGCGCTCGGTGAGCAGCTTTTCGTGCGTGTCGGACGCCGGCTCGAACTCACGGAAATGGGGCGGGTGGTGCTGCGCTACAGCGATGAGATTTTCTCGCTGGGGCGCGAGCTGGTGGAGACCGTCAAGGGCCAACCCTCGGGTCGGCCTGCGAGGCTCGTGGTGGGCGTCGATGACGTGCTGCCCAAGCTGCTCGTGCGGCGTCTGCTCGCGCCGGCCTTCGCGGGACCGGAACCGCTGCATGTCGTGGTGCAGGAAATGCCGCTGCGCGATCTCGTGACACAGCTGGCTCAGCACGCGGTCGATGTGGTCTTCTCGGATGCACCGCTGCCGGCCGGCTCGCGCGTCAAGGCGTACTCACACTTGCTCGGGGAGTCGAGCCTGAGTTGGTACGCGGCTCCGCGCTGGCTGCGACAGGCGCGACGCGGATTCCCTGCGTCCTTGCAACAGGTGCCCCTGCTGCTTCCCACCAGTGATGCGGCACAGCGGCGAGAGCTGGATGCCTGGCTGGAGTCGCATGGCCTGCGGCCGCGCATCGCGGCGGAGATCGCCGACAGTGCGCTGATGAAGTCGCTGGGGCAGAGCGGGATCGGGGTCTTCCCCGCCCCGACGGCGCTGCGCAAGGACATTGAGCGGCAGTTCGGGGTGCGCCATGTGGGTGAATCGCTGGGGCTGATCGTGCGTTTCTATGCGATCTCGGCGGAGCGCCGCATTCGCAACCCGGCGGTGATCGCCATGCAGACCGAGGCCCGCGCACGCCTGTTCGCGGATTGAAGTCTGGCGCGAGGCGTCGCGGGGTGTTGTGATGAAACCCGTGATCCTGTTTGCGTTGTGGTTGCTGACGGCTGAGTCGGATGCCCCGGACTTCCTGAGGGAAGTTCGGCCGCTGCTCTCCGATCGCTGCTTCGCCTGCCACGGCCCTGATGAGGCCGCGCGCAAGGCGGGTTTGCGGCTCGATACTCGGGAAGGTGCGCTGTCGGAACTGGCGAGCGGTGCTCGCGCACTCGTGCCCGCAGACCCTGAGCAGAGCGAGTTGCTGGCGCGGATCCGCGCACACGCTGCGGAGGACATCATGCCTCCGCCGGAACTGAAGCGGCCCTTGAGCGATGAGGAACGCGGCATTCTGGAGCGCTGGGTGAAGAGCGGAGCGGAGTACAGGCCGCACTGGGCTTTCGTCGCGGCTGTGCCGCAGGCTCCTCCGGCGGTGCGTCGGGAGCAGTGGGTGCGTGATCCGCTGGATCGCTTCACGCTTGCGCGCATGGAACAAGCCGGCCTGGAGCCGGAGCCGGAGGCAACGCGTGAGATCTGGCTGCGACGCGCTTCGATGGTGTTGACGGGCCTCCCGCCGACGGCTGAAGAGGTCGATGCCTTCCTGAGCGATCCTTCACCCGATGCCTGCGAGCGTCGTGTGGATGCGCTGCTGAGTTCTCCGCGTGCCGCCGAGCACATGGCGGTGGTCTGGCTCGATCTGGCGCGCTTTGCGGATACATGGGGCTATCAGACCGATGGCGCCATGTTCAGCTGGCCGTGGCGCGACTGGCTGCTGAAGGCGCTTGCCTCCAACATGCCCTATGACCAGTTGATCACGCGCATGATCGCAGGAGATCAGCTGCCCGATGCCGGATTGGACGAGCGCGTTGCCAGCGCGTTCAATCGGCTGCACCGCCTTACGGAAGAGGGTGGATCGATACCGGAGGAGTTCCGTCAGGAGGGCATCGCGGATCGCGTCTCGACCTACGGCACGAGCTTCCTCGGGCTGACGCTGGAGTGTGCGCGCTGCCACGACCACAAATACGACCCGATCCCGACGCGCGAGTTCTACGGACTGGCTGCGCTCTTCGGGAAGCTGGATGAGAACGGACTGAAGCCTTGGTCGATACACACCAGCGCGCCGCCGCCGTTCGTGAGGCTGATGAATCCGGATCAGCAGCGTGCCATCGAGCAGGCGCGCCAGAACCTTGCGCGGGCACGCATCGCGGACCGCAATGCACGCACATCAAATCCTGCGACCGCGCAAGCCGTCGTCGTCCCGGCTCCGGTGGCGCATTATCCGTTCGAGACGCTGGAGAACAACACCACGCCGAACCTCGCCGGCGATCAGCAGCCCGCTTCCACGGACCGCAAGCGACCTGAGCAGTTGGGTGCGGTGGCGCTCGGACCCGGTCGGGAAGGGCAGGCCCTCTTGCTCGATGGTGATGGTGGTCTGGGTCTGGCGGGCCTGTCCGGCTTCACGCGCCACGATCCGGTCACGCTTTCGATGTGGGTGCGGCCAGGGGAGCTCAACGCGAAGGCGGCGCTGATTCACGCCGCGGGTTTTTATTCACTCGATGCGGACGCCTCGGGAATCGAGCTGGAGCTGGTCGATGGCCGCGTGCGCTGGAGCGTGATCCATCTCTGGCCTGGATCGGCGATCAGCATTCTCATGCCGGAAGCCCTGCCGGTGGGCGAGTGGGCGCACATCACGGCAACCTACGATGGATCGTCGCAGGTGGACGGGCTGCGCCTGTATGTGCAGGGCACGCAGGTCGAGACGACGGTGCTGCGCGACAAGCTTGACGGACCGATCACGACGCACCCGTTGGAGCTTGGTTCGCGCTCGCGTGGCAGCGGTTTTCGCAACGGCGCGGTCGATGAACTGAAAATCTGGCGTCGGTCGCTGACGAGTGCGCAGGTGGCGCGCGCCTTCGGCCTGCCGGCTCCGGAGACGGAGCCGACCCATCCGCAAGCCGTCGAGGACGCCTGTCAGGCCGTGCGTGATGCGGAGCGGGCACTGTGCGCTCAGCTCGATGCCTGCAGCTCGTTCCTGGCGATGGAGGACAGCGCGCACGCTCCCGCGATGCACGTGCTCAAGCGCGGTGCCTACGATCAACCTGACCGATCACAGCCTCTGGCGGGCGGGGCGCTGCAGGCAGTGCTGCCGTGGGAGGGTGCTGGCCCGCGCACTCGCCTGGAGTTGGCGCGCTGGACCTGTGATCCGCGTCACCCGCTGACCGCGCGGGTTGCTGTCAACCGCCTCTGGGCGCAGGTCTTCGGGCGTCCGCTGGTGGAGACCAGCGAGAACTTCGGTTGGCAGGGCGCGATGCCTTCGCATCCGGAACTGCTGGACATGCTGGCCGTCGAGTTTGCTTCCGGTCCGGAGCGCTGGAACCAGCGTGCACTGCTGCGGCGCATGGTCCTGAGCGCGACATTCCGGCAATCCTCGGCTGCAGGCGCAACGAAGCGCGAGCGTGATCCTTCCAATGTGCTGCTTGCTCGCGGTCCCAGCACAAGGCTCAGCGCGGAAGCGCTGCGCGATCAGGCGCTCGCCGTTTCCGGCCTGCTGATCGAGCGCCTCGGCGGCGCCAGCGTGAAGCCCTATGAGCCGCCGGGTCTGTGGAACGAAGCAGGACAGGCCGGCGAATACGGCCCGGACTCCGGTGACAACGCGCATCGGCGCAGTCTGTACACGTTCCGCAAGCGGGCGGCGCCATCGCCCAATCAACTCATCTTTGACGCCGGTGCCCGCGAGAGCTGCATGCCGCGGCGTAGCCAGACCAACACTCCGCTGCAGGCGCTGGTGCTGGCTAACGACCCGGTCTATTTCGAGTGCGCGCAGGCTCTGGCGCGCCGCCTCGCGGCAATACCCGGTGCGTGGCACCAGCGCATACGCTCGGCGTACCGGGCCGTGACCCTGCGTGAGCCGGATGCGGCGGAGCGTGTGGTGCTGGAGCGACTGCATGCGGAACAACGCGCAGCACTGGCGAGCGATGAACCGGCCTGTCAGCAGCTGTGCGGCAGTGCGGATCCCGATGCGGCAGCCTTGGTGATCGTCTGCTCGACGATCCTTTGCAGCGATGCTGCGTTGGTGCTGCGATGAACACGCAACGCCGGGAGTTTCTGCTGCACTCAGGTTTCGGTCTCGGAGCGCTGGCTTTGTCGCAGCTCCACGGATCCGCCGCGCCCTTCACACGCGCGGAAGGGAATGCAGGTTTGCCGCATCACGCACCCAAGGCCAAGCGCGTGATCTACCTGTTCCAATCCGGAGGCCCCTCGCAGTTCGAGACCTTTGATTGGAAGCCGAAATGCCGCGAGCTGCATGGACAGCCGCTGCCGGAGAGCGTGCGCGGCACGCAGCGCCTCACGGGCATGAGCGGGAATCAGGCGGTGCTGCCGGTCGCGGGTTCCTTCGCCGATTTCGCGCGCCATGGTAAGTCCGGTCTCGAGATCAGCTCGCTGCTTCCGTACACGGCGAAGATCGCGGACAAGCTCTGCGTGCTGCGAGCCGTTCATACCGAAGCGATCAATCACGATCCGGCGATCACCTATTTCTGCTCCGGCCATCCGATCGCAGGGCGGCCTTCGATGGGGGCGTGGCTCAGCTACGGATTGGGTTCCATGAACGCGGACCTGCCGAGCTTCGTGGCGCTCGTGTCGAAGGACGCCAACCGGGACCAACCGCTGTATGCGCGCCTGTGGGGCGCAGGTTTCCTCCCGAGCGAGCATCAGGGCGTGCAGCTGCGCGGCGGCAAGGAGCCGGTTCTGTACCTCGACAATCCACCGGGAGTCAGCCGGACCACTCGTCGTGCGATGCTCGACGCGCTGGGCCGGCTCTCCGAGCTTGCCGTGCAGCGCGAGGGCGATTCTGAGATCGCGGCGCGGATGGCTCAGGCGGAGCTGGCCTTCCGCATGCAGGCCAGCGTCCCGGAGGCCGCGGATCTCTCGCAGGAAAGCGCGGAGACCTTCGAGCTGTACGGTGAGAGCGCGCGGAATCCCGGCACTTTCGCGGCGAACTGCCTGTTGGCTCGCCGTCTCGCGGAACGCGGTGTGCGCTTCATCCAGCTCTTTCATCAGGGCTGGGATCAGCACGGTGGCCTGCCCGGCGGCATCGCCCACCAGTGTCGTCAGACGGATCAACCGGCCGCTGCGCTGATCACCGACCTGGAGCGCCGCGGGCTTCTCCAGGACACGCTGGTGATCTGGGGCGGGGAGTTCGGACGCACCGCGTACTGTCAGGGACGCATGACGGCTCAGGACTACGGTCGTGACCACCATCCGCGCTGCTTCAGCATGTGGATGGCGGGCGGCGGCGTGCGCGCAGGGCACGCCCACGGTGCCACGGACGATTTCAGCTACAACATCGCCGAAGGTGGAGTCCACGTGCACGATCTGCACGCGACGATGCTACATCTCATGGGTATCGACCATGAGCGCCTGACCTGGCGCTTCCAGGGTCGGCACTATCGCCTGACCGATGTTGCGGGCCGCGTGGTTCCGGAACTGCTCGCCTAGGTCTCAGGTGTCGCCGAACAGGCCGTGACGATCGAGGTTCATGGTCTGCAGCAAGGCGTCGTAGGTAGCCGCCTTATAGAGATCCGTGAGCGTCGGATAGTTGAAACAGAGTGAATCAAAGGTGTGAGCGGTCTTCTCGCATTGGATCGCGAGCAGCCCCACATGGATCAGCTCGATCGCGGATTCGCCCAGGATGTGAACACCCAGCAGGCGCATGTCGCGCTTGTCGAAGATCATCTTGAGGAAGCCGCTCTCCTCGCCGATAATCCGTCCGCGCGGATTGGCCCTGTACTGGGCGCGGCCCACGACATAAGGCACCTGCCGCGCGCGCAGTTCCTCCTCGGTCGCACCCACGCAGGCGGATTCCGGGATCGAGTAGATGCCCGTGGGCTGGATCGGATTGGCGCGCTTGTCGATGCCGCCGAAGGCGTGCATCATCGCGATGCGCGCGTATTCCATCGCCGTTGCCGCGATCGCCGGCGGTCCGATGACGTCACCGGCGGCGTAGATATGGAGTGCGGAGGTCTGAAAGTGTTCATTGACCGGAATGATGCCGCGGTTTCCGACCTTCACTCCGGCTGCATCGAGCCCGATGCGATCGGTCGCGCACTGACGACCGGCCGCCACGAGCACATCCGAGGTCACGATCTCGCGGCCGGAGCTCAGTTGGATGCGCACGCTGTCAAAGCGCGGCTCGCAGCGCAGCACCTGCTCCTGAAAGTGGAATGTGATGCCATTGGACACCATGGCCTGATGCAGCGCATCACCGAGCTCGCGGTCCAGGAACGGCAACAGCTGATTGCGGCCATCGATGACGTGCACGGGGATGCCGAGCGCGGCAAAGGTGCTGGCGTACTCGGTTCCGATCACACCCGCGCCCACCACCGTGAGCGATGTGGGCATGTGATGCATGTCGAGGATCTCATCGCTGTCGTGAACGCGCGGGTGAGAGAAGTCGTACTCGGGCGGCTGCGTGGGTCTGGATCCGGTGGCGATCAAGAACTTGCGAGCCTGCAGGCGCTGTTCCGTGCCATCGGCTTGGGCGATCGCGATTTCATTGGGGCTTGTGAAGCGTGCCAGACCATGCACGACCTCGACACCGAGCCGACGGGCGCGTTCGGTGACCAAGGTGCGTCCGGTCTCGACGACATGCCGCTCGTGATAGGTGAAGTCACGCAAGGAAGCCTCCTCGCGGCGGGCGACCTGAATGCCCAGCAGCTTGCGGGACTTCGCGCCGGAGAGCAGCAAGGCGCTCTCTCGCAGTGTCTTGCTGGGGATGGTGCCCGTGTTGAGACCGGCCCCGCCCAGCTCCGGACAGGCTTCGATCAACGTGACCTTCTGCCCGAAGATACCGGCGGCGAAGGCGCCGGAAGTGCCTGCGGGTCCGCCGCCTATGACGATGAGATCGCGCATGAAGCCACGATAGCGGGAGCACCCGTGCTCCTGCTAGGCTCACTACATGGTCTTAACGCCTTCGACGATGCTGGCACTGGGTACCCCGGCTCCGGATTTTTCACTGACGGATGCCGTCAGCGGGAAGCAGATGACACTGGCGAGCTTCTCCGGCAAGCGGGCGCTGGTGGTGATGTTCCTCTGCAATCACTGCCCGTATGTGAAGCACATTGAAGCCGGCTTGACCGCTTTTGACCGGGATTACGCCGACAAGGATGTGGCAATCGTCGCCATCAGCTCCAACGATGCCGGTGCCTATCCGGATGATGCGCCGGAGAAGCTCGCAGCGACCGTCCGCGCACGGGGATGGAAGTTCCATTACCTGCACGATGCCACGCAGTCCGTGGCGAAGAGCTTCACCGCCGCCTGCACACCGGATTTCTTCCTCTATGACAGTGGGAATCGACTGGTCTACCGCGGTCAGTTCGATGCCAGCCGTCCGAAGTCCGATATTCCGGTTACCGGCTCGGATCTGCGGGCGGCACTGGATGCCGTGCTCGCGGGTCTAGCGCCTTCCGCCACACAGAAGCCGAGCATCGGCTGCAACATCAAGTGGCGCGCTGGCAGCGAACCCGCCTGGTTCCCATCGAGGTGAATCGAGGGGCGGGACTCCCGGCATGGTGGCTGTATGTCCTGCGCACGGGGCAGGACAAGCTGTACACCGGCATCGCCACCGATGTGCAGCGGCGGCTGCAGCAGCACTCGGAGGGCAAGGGTGCCAAGGCCCTGCGCGGAAAAGGGCCGCTGACGATCGTCTACCGCCGCAGGATCGGAGCGCACGGTCTGGCTCTGCGGGCGGAAAAACGCCTCAAGCAGTTGTCGCGCGCCGATAAGGACGCGCTGGTGGCACGCAATCCGCGCTGTTCAACCTTGCTGCGACTGCTCGGTATCGACTAGCGCGAGTGCAGGTAGTCGATCGCGAGGTGGGTCAGCGTCTGAACGCCTCGCGGGAGTGCGCTTTCGTCGACTTCAAAGCGGGGTGAGTGGTTGGAGTCCGCCGTCGCCAGCTTCTCCGGTGCAGTGACGCCGAGGAACAGGAACACACCGGGCACGCGATTGGCGTAGAAGGAGAAGTCCTCCGAACCGGTCAGCTTCTGGGTTTCGACCACATCCTCGCCTGCAATCCGGCGCAGCGTTGGCAGCATCTGGTCCATCAGCTGCGGCGAGTTGCTCGTGACGGGATAGCCGGGATCGATGGTGAGCTTGACTCGCGCGCCGTAAGCGGCCGCGATGCTCTCCGACATGCGCTTCACGCGCGCGTGGATATCGGCCTGCATGCCGCGATCGAAGGTGCGGATCGTCCCGACGAGGCGCGCGCGGTCGGGGATGATGTTGTTGCGCACACCTGCTTCAAACTGGCCGACGGTGACGACAGCGGGCTCCTTGATGATGTCTACCTGACGCGACACGATCGTCTGCAGCGCGCCGATGATCTCGCTGCCAACGACGATAGGGTCGATGCCGGCCCACGGCTTGGATCCGTGCGCCTGACGCCCTTCGACGATCAGCTCAAAGCGATCCCCGGCGGCCATAATCGGTCCGCGACGGTATCCGATCAGACCGGAACGCATGCCCGCGAACACATGCAGGCCGAAGATGGCGTCCACCTTGGGATTCTCGAGCACTCCCTGAAGGATCATCGCCTCCGCGCCAGCAGGTTGTTCGCCGGCGGGCGCCCCTTCTTCCGCCGGTTGGAACACGAGGACGATCTTGCCCGGCAACTCGCTCCGCACGCTCATCAGCGCCTTTGCCGCCGCCAGCAGCATCGCCACATGCGTGTCGTGGCCACAGGCGTGCATCACGCCGACGGTCTTGCCCTCGTATGTGCCCTTGGCCTTGCTCGTGAAAGGCAGGTCGACTTCTTCGGTGACGGGAAGCGCGTCCATGTCGGCGCGCAGCGCGACAACCGGTCCGGGCTTGCCGCCCTCGATCACTGCCTTGACGCCGTGTCCTGCGATGCCGGTCTGCGGCTTGAGGCCCATCTCACGCAGTCTGTCCGCAATGAAGCGCCCGGTTTCCACCTCACGATTGGAGAGCTCGGGGTTCTGGTGCAGATGCTGTCGCCATGCGATCAGATCCTCCCGCGGGATCGCGGCGTCCACTGCCGCCAGCAGAGATGCGTGGGCAGAGTCCTGCGAGCTGTGAGCAGATGCCTGCGGGCCGGGTTCGCGGGCGGGTGCGGGCGTGGGGGCTGTACGGCAGCCGATAACGACGAGAACACCGCAGAGCCAAGCTAGCTTCATGGTCGCATTGTGGCATCGAGCGCATGAGCGCGCACGAGGACTGCCTCGCCTTGGCGGGCGTCAAGCGCGCTGAGGGAGGCTGCGGAACCGGTCCAGGCACAACCGGCCCCGATGCGCTGGCCGTTGAGCTCACAGGTACCCGCCAGCACGAGCAGGAACAGCCGCAGCGGCGTGGCTGCCATCGTCCGAGTTTCCCCGCGAACCACGTCGGTTTCGATCTGCACGCGTTCCGCTCGATAGATGACATTGAAGTCCTCGACCGGACCATCCAGCAGTCGAGCGTGGGAGGGAACCCCGCCCGCAAAGTGATGCACCGTGCCGCGCCGCAGCTCGACCGGCGCCTCGTCGCCGTGCGTCAGGAGCAGACCGTTTCCGGAAGTCAGGATCAGCACCCGCTGGTAGCCGGGAAAGCGTGAAAAGGGACCGTCCTCATTGACTGCGGCCGCGGAGATGCGCCAATCGAAGTCGAGCTGCTCGATGCTGGCGCCTGAAGGCTCGATCAGCCACTCGCGGGTGAAACCACCCCCGTTGCGCCATGGCAACACGCGGGCCTGCTCCGCGGTGAGGATCCGGTTGTCGCTCATTGTTGCGTGTCACGATAACCTGTCCGTACCGATGCAGGACAAGCAGCCGCTGACACACAATCCCTTCGCTGCCTTGAAGGGCAGGCTGGGAGATCTGCCTCCGGGACCGCAGCCTGCGCCGATGCCGTCTCCGGAAGGCTCCGTTCCAGCTGCGAAAGTCACCGGCAGGTGCATCGTCCGGCGAGAGCGTTCCGGCCGCGGCGGGAAGGCCGTGACGCTGGTCGAAGGGCCGGCTCTCGAGGGTCGTGATCTCGAAGCCATGGCGCAGGGCCTCAAGCGAGCGCTGGGCACCGGCGCTCGAGTCGAAGCCTCGTCCGTCGTGGTGCAGGGTGATCAGCCGGATCGTGTCGTCGATTGGCTGCGCAAGCAGGGCTTCACGGAGATCATTCGCGGCAACTGAGTGCCGCTACACTGGGGCGCATGATTTCCGCCCTGATGCTGTCGTTGAGCTTCGCTTTGCAGGACGCCAAGGCCTGGGATGTGCAGGTCCCGCGCGGCCCGGTCACCAACGTTTCCATGGATCTCGACGAGGGCACATGGATGAACCTCGATGTGTCGCCGGATGGTCGGCAGATCGCGTTCGACCTGTTGGGCGACATCTACACGCTTCCGATCGAAGGCGGGGAAGCGCGTGCAGTCGTGGAAGGCCATGCCTGGCAGATGCAGCCGCGCTACTCACCGGATGGCAATCGGCTTGCCTTCACCAGTGATCAGGGCGGCGGCGACAACATCTGGATCAGCGATGTGGACGGCGGCAACCAGCGCCAACTGACCAAGGAGACCTTCCGTCTGCTCAACAGTCCTGCCTGGTCTCCCGACGGGCAGTGGATCGTCGCACGCAAGCACTTCACAAGCCGCCGCTCCATCGGCACGGGTGAGTTGTTCCTCTACCACACCGCAGGCGGTGATGGTCTGCAGCTGACCACTCGCACCAGCGAGCAGAAGGACCTCGGCGAACCGATCTTCTCCCCGGATGGACGCTACCTCTACTTCAGCTACGACAGCACGCCGGGTCCCACCTTTGACTACAGCAAGGACTCGACCGGTCAGATCTACGCGATCGATCGACTTGACCGCACAACCGGCGAGCGTACACCGTGGGTTACCGGCCCGGGCGGAGCCTGCCGACCCACACCTTCGCATGATGGCAAGCGGCTCGCCTTTGTGCGGCGTGTGCGCTTCGTGACCACGCTTTTCATCATGGATCTCGAGTCCGGTGCCGCACGGGCGGTGTGCAGCGACCTCGAGCGCGACATGCAGGAAACCTGGGCGATCCACGGGGTCTACCCCTCCTTCGCGTGGACACCGGATGACAAGGAAATCATCTACTACGCGGGCGGAAAGCTGCGCCGACTGGACGTGGTGAGCGGCAAGTCCGAGGTGATTCCCTTCCGCGTGCGCACCCAGCGCGCCGTGGAGGAAGCGGTGCGCTTCCCGATCGCGGTGGCTCCTGATGAGTTCGATGTGCGCGTCCTGCGCTGGGTTCGCGTCGCACCAGACCGCAAGAACGTTGTCTATCAGGCGCTGGGCAAGCTCTGGATCCGCGCGCTTCCCGATGGCCAGCCGCAGCGCTTGACGAAGGATGAGCAGCATTTCGAGTTCTGCCCGTCCTTCAGCCGCGATGGCAAGCGCATCGTCTATGTGACTTGGGACGACGAAGAACTGGCGACCATCCGCACGATCGGACTCGACGGCTCGGATCCCTCGAGCCTGCCGATCGAAAAAGGTCACTACTCCGATCCGGTGTTCTCGCCCGATGGCTCCGTGATCGTGTACCAGAAGACAGGTGGCGGCGGTCTGGTTTCGCCGTTGTGGTCGCGCGAGCAGGGCATCTACATGCACTCGCTGAGCGATCAAAGATCGAAACTCATCACCAAGGCGGGCTCGCAGCCACAGTTCGGCGCGGAAAACGATCGCGTCTACCTCACCAGCGAAGAAGGGGGCGGCGGTCAGGATCCCGACAAGCGCAAGCTGTGGAGCATCGGGCTCGATGGTCGCCATGAGCGCACGCACTTCACCAGCGACTGGGCCACGCAATTCGAGGTCTCGGACGATTCGCGCTGGGTCGCCTTCTGTGAACGTTATCAGGGCTACATCACGCCCTTTGAGCCCACAGGCCGGGCTGTGCAGCTTGCCCCGAAGATGGGCTCGATGCCCGTGGCTCGCGTGACGCGGGATGCCGGCGAGAATCTGCAGTTCTCCGGAGACACCCAGGCCCTGTACTGGTCGCTGGGCCCGGAGCTCTTCGAGCGCAAGTTGAGCGACAGCTTCGCATTCCTCTCCGGCGCTCCCGAGAAGCTGCCGGAGACGGCGGCCTCGGGCCTCAACATCTCCTTCCGTCAGCCGACAGCGCGTCCGGAGGGCACGCTGGCGCTGGTGGGTGCGCGGTTGGTCACGATGAAGGGCGAAGAGGTGATCGAGGATGGTGTCGTGTTGCTGGATGGCAATCGCATTCGCGCCGTCGGCACCCGCAGCACCACGGAGATCCCCGCAGGAGCTCGCGTGATCGATTGCAGTGGCAAGACGATCATTCCCGGACTGATCGATGTCCACGCGCACGGAGCGCAGTCCTCCGGTGCGATCACGCCCAGGAATAACTGGGTGCATGCGGCGAATCTGGCATTCGGTGTGACGACGATCCACGATCCGTCGAACGACACCAATGCGATTTTCGCCGCCAGCGAGCTCGCCCAAGCCGGTCGGATCCTCTCTCCGCGCACATACTCGACCGGCACGATCCTTTATGGGGCGATGGGGGACTTCAAGGCGGAGATCGACTCGCTGGAGGATGCGCGCGCGCACCTGCGCAGACTCAAGGCCGTCGGTGCCTTCTCGGTCAAGAGCTACAACCAACCGCGCCGCGACCAGCGCCAGCAGGTGATCGCCGCAGCGCGCGAGCTGGGCATGATGGTGGTCCCGGAAGGCGGTTCACTGCTCCAGCACAACCTGACAATGGTGGTCGATGGCCATACGGGGGTGGAGCATTCACTGCCGGTGGAGCGCATCTACCGTGATGTCGCGCAGTTGTGGGGTGCCAGCAAGACCGGATATACGCCCACGCTGGTTGTCGGCTACGGCGGCATCTGGGGCGAGAACTACTTCTACCAGCACACGGAAGTCTGGCGGAATGAGCGCCTGATGCGCTTTGTCCCGCGCTTCGTCGTGGACCCGCGTTCGCGTCGCCGCACGATGGCACCCGATGAAGACCAGAACATCCTGCGCTCGGCGGGCATCGTGAAGTCGATCATCGACGCCGGCGGCAAGGCGCAGCTCGGTGCCCACGGGCAACTGGCGGGACTGGGTGCCCACTGGGAGCTGTGGCTGCTTCAGCGCTCGGGCATCACCAACCACCAGGCGCTGCGCTGCGCGACGCTCTACGGTGCGGAGTACGTGGGCTTGGATAAGGATCTTGGTTCAATCGAGACCGGCAAGCTCGCCGACATGCTGGTGTTGGACTCCAACCCGCTGGAAAAGATCGAAAACTCGGAGTCCATCCGCTACACGGTGCTCAACGGGCGTGTGTACGACGCGTACACGCTGGCGCCCGCAGACGGTCGAGGTGGAAAGGCGCCGGCCTTTTACTTCGAGTCCATGCAGGAGGGCTTCCCCGCTCAATCCATCGGTGGCGGCTGCGCGGCGTGCGCGCACTGATCATGGACAGCGATCGAATGCATGCACTGGGTGAGCTCTTCGCCGGGCATTTCGGCGGTCTGCCGCCCACGCTGCTTTCCACGGCTCCTGGGCGTGTGAACCTGATCGGCGAACATACGGACTACAACGGGCTGCCGGTGTTCCCGATGGCGCTGCAGCGCAACGTCGCCTATCTGATCCGGCCGCGGACGGACGGGCGTGTCCGGTTGGTCAACCGTGAGGCACGCTACGGTCCGCGCGAGTTTGAGCTCTCCGACTCGATCCCGCACGCGCCGCAGGGGGACTGGGTCAACTATGTGCAGGCGGGTGCCCAGATGCTGTGCAAGCGCTACAGCATCAAAGTTGGCATGGATGCGGCGGTGCACGGCGATGTTCCGCTGGCAGCAGGTCTCTCCTCTTCGTCCGCGACGCTGGTCGGCGCCCTGCTGGGCCTGCTTGAGGTCAATCAGGTCGCCGTGCCCTTGCCTGAGCTGCAGGAGCTGGCCGCCGAGGCCGAGCGTTACGTGGGAGTCGCCGGCGGCGGGATGGATCAGGCGATCAGTCTCGGCGGTCGTGCCGGGCACGCCCTGAGAATCGACTTCAACCCGGTGCGCATGCAGTCCGTTGCCATGCCCTCGGAGTGGCGCTTCGTGATCTCCAACACGCTTGTGGAAGCCGAAAAATCAGGCGCAGCGCGCGATGCGTACAACGCCCGCACACGCGAGTGCAAGCAGGCCCTCGCGGAGTTCCTCGCACACCCTCAGGCCCGTGCCTTGCCCTCCAGCTACTACGGATTGGTACACGGGGCCGATGTGCCCTCGGTGCTCGCGCTGGCGGAGCGTGCACTCCATGGCGTGCTGCTGCAGCGCTTCCGGCATGTCGTCAGCGAAGGCGCCCGCGTCTCGCAGGCCCAGCATGCGATGCAGCGCGGTGATGCGCTCGCCTTCGGCCGCCTGATGAATGACTCCCACGAGAGTCTGCGGCGCGACTATGAAGTATCCTGCCCCGAGCTTGACCAGCTAGTCGGGTTGGCGAGGGCTCACGGAGCCTTGGGTGCACGCCTCACCGGAGCGGGGCTGGGTGGTTGCAGCGTGGCGCTGTGCCAGCGCGAGCAGGCTGACACGCTGGTGGGCGCGCTGCGGCGCGAGTACTACTCCTCAAGACCTGTGCCGAGCATTGAACCGCTGCTGATCGCGCAGGCAAGCGACGGCGCGCGCGTTGTGCGGTTGCAGAGCTGACACCGCTCCGCTATTTGGCCTGCGGGGCTGCGGGCGGCAGCAGCCGCATGGAGATCAGGTCGGTGCGCGCGCGTGTGCCAGCCTTGCTGCTGCGTCGATTCTCAACCAGGCGCGGCAGTCCGTTGCCCCGGTCGATGTAGTAGGTGCTGCGCTCTTCCACCTCGATCTTGGGCAGTTGCTCAGGCGTCGGAGGCGGCTTGCCAGCGGCCTTGGCCATTTCGCTGAGCGACTCGAGCATCAGCTCGGTTGCACGCTTGGCATCAATGCTGCTTCCGCATTCGATGAGGAGTTCCGCGGGCTGGTCCGGAATGGCACGAGCCTCAAACCATCCGATGGCCGGGTACGGATCGCCGCCGAGCGGGTTGGGTAACTCGGTCTCAAATTCGACCTTCTTGTCGAGCTCAAGCTCCATTCCGCTGAAGCGGAAGAAGAGCCGCGCTTCCTTGAGCGTCAGGGTTTCCATGTTGGGACCCGTCACGGTCTCAAAAGTCTGCTTGAGCAGTGCGTCAATGGTCTTTGGCGGAACCTTCGCTTCGGTGAAGAGCGCATGCATCTGCACCATCATCTGTTCATAGTGCTGCGTCACCTTGTCGGGATGGACAAGCCCCTGAACGCTGCCGCTCGGCGAGCAAAGCACATCGAGGACGAGCCCGTCACTGATGGAAGACATGCGCTCGGCGAAGTAGCGCGCGCGTGCTTCCTCCGGCAGACCTTCTGTGATGGCGGTCTTTCCGTAGCGCCAACGCATGATATAACCGGTCTCGCTCTTGGCCTCGACGCTGAGTTGCAGGTCGGTACGGCTGCGTGTCTTCTTCTGCTCGTCTTCGCGGCCCTTGATCAGCTCGATGCGCCAGTCCTGCTTCTCCTGCCAGTTGGCAGGTAACTGCACGCGGTCGCCGAGAGCGAGAGGGGAGAGCAGCAGGCAAAGCGAGGCAAGCATGGTGTGTTCAGCGGCGCATGGAGTGGACGATCGGATCGGCGGACTGCTGTACGGCATCGAAGTCCGCGCGTGAGCGAATCCCGCGCCAGCCTTCCGCGATGACGATCTGGCCGGTGATTGAGCCCAACGGATTGCCCGGACCGGGCAGCGCGAGGCGGTCGGGAGCGTACTCACGCAATCCCACGCGCACGGACAGCGTGAAGTCGTAGGGTTGCGTGATCTGTGCACCGAGCGTGTATTCGCAAATGGCCTGCGGATCGGCGCTGTGAGGTGACCAGCGCGTACCATGTCCGTCAATCAGGTGCAGCGCAGGCTTCCTGAAGCCTAGGCGTCCGAGCCGGGCCTGCGCCTTGTTGGACACATCCTTCAGCAGCGGCGTGTGATAAGGGCCATGCCCCATCAACCGGAACGGGTAGCTGTTCTGGCCGAGCTTCACCTTGGGAAGCGTTCGCAGGAGATGGGCGATGCCGTTTTCCGTTCCGGCCAGCACGGCCTGACCACCGAGCCAGATCGAAGGGAAGGCTTCGCCGCCTGAGCTGGCGAGCGCCTCCTCCACCGAGCGCTGCAGATGCGCATCGGGACGCCAGTTTTCATCCACCTGCGGATAGATCACCTGACCGCCGTCGGTGTGCTCCTGCTGGAGGATCGACATCTCCTGCATCAGGCGGAATCCGTCATCGAAATCGAGTGCACCACCGACCGCGAGAGCCGTATACCAGCCCATGGAGTTCCCTGCGACGGCGACGAGCTTGTATTCCCGGGCCGCGGCCGCCGCGTCGAGCATCGAAACCAGCCAGATCAGAGGGGAGACATTCTGCGGTGCCAGATGGACCTTGGGATCCCACTTGGATGCGCGATCAAGCTCCAGCAGCGAGCACAGGCCATACTCGCGGCGCAGCGCCTCGACGCGCTCGACCCACGGATGCCCTTCGGGCAGCGCGCGCAGCGTCTTCTCGGTGTAGGAGCCCCGTCCGGGGCACAGAATCACGGCGCGCTTCACGACAACAGCTCCTTCGCACGGGAAACGATCTCTTCCTCGCCGACCAGAACACAGGCTGTTGCACTGCCCAGCGGCACATAGGTATCCGCCGCACGCACGCTGCGCACCTTGAGTCGCGAGCCCCGCTCCGCGCAGTCCGCGGCAATCGCATCGGCAATGCCTGCACCCGTCGCACGGCACTCATCGACGATCAGCAGCCGGCCGCAAGGCTCGGCTTCCCGAGCAAGAGCCTCCAGCGGCAGCGGAGCAAGCCAGCGCAGATCGACGACCTTGACGCGTACACCGCGCTCGCGCTCCAGCATCCGCGCAGCACGTAGCGAGAGTCGCAGTCCATTGGCATAGCTCGCGATGCACAGTTCCGCCTGTGCGGGCCCGTACACGCCTATGTCGCCTGGCAGAAGTACGGACCCGGGGTCATCCGAAGGGGCCGGATAGTCGCTCAGCCAGCCGTTGTCCCCTTCTTCGTGCAGATCCTTCTCGTGATACAGCGCAATCGGCTCGAGGAAGCAGACGACGCGGCCGCAGGTCTTGGCGGTCGCAATGGCACCGCGCAGCATGCGTACGGCATCGTCACCGCGCGCCGGTACGGCCAGCATCAGTCCCGGGATGTCGCGCAGCGCTCCAACCGAGTTGTCGTTGTGGAAGTGCCCGCCGAATCCCTTCTGGTAGGCGAGTCCCTGAACGCGCACGACCATGGGGTTGGTAAACTGCCCGTCCGAGAAGAACGACAGCGAGCAGGCTTCGCCGCGCAGCTGATCCAGCGCGTTGTGGATGTAGGCGAGGTACTGAATCTCCGGCAGCGGCAGGAAGCCGATGTGCGCGGCGCCCTGAGCGATGCCGAGGATCGTCGTTTCGTCAAGCAGCGTGTCGAAAACGCGGGCGATGCCAAATCGCTTTTGCAGGCCCTGTGTGACGCCGTAAACGCCGCCTTTCTTGGCGCTGTCCTCGCCGAACAGCAGCAGCTCGGGATGACGCAGGAACTCATCGTGCAGCGCGGCATTGATGTGCGCAGCCATCGTGCGCTTGGTGGGGCTCTTGATCTTCTCAGGCAGGGCCTCGCCGAAGAATGCGGTGCGGGCGGCTGCGTCCACGCGCTGGGTGGCTGTCGCGCGAATCGCCGGCTCGTCGTACGGAGCGAGAGGGCGCACGATGGCCTCGCGGGTGTTGAGCTTGGGACGCCGAGCGGCCTCCTCGGCGGCGGCTGCGGTGCGCTCGCGAACCTCCGCCACGATGGATGCCAGCGCAGCGGGCGTCGCCGCGCCGGTCTCTACCAGACGCCGCGCGTAACGGAGCAGCGGATCCTGCGCTTCAACGCCTTCGATCTCCTCCAGTGACCGGTAGGTGGTTTCGACATCGCTGCCGGCATGTCCCCACAGTCGCACGGTCTTGAGATGCAGGAAGGTCGGCGTGCGATGGGCGCGGCAGTGCTCGATTGCGGCTGCGACCACATCCCACATCTCGTCGTACTCGCCGTCGGCCTTGAAATAGGCGAGCTGGCTCTGATTGGAGTACGTCTCCTCGATCCAGTTGCGCGGCGTGTCGACGGAAATGCCGATGCCGTTGTCCTCGCACACGAATAGCACGGGCAGCGGCGTTCCGCGCTTCTTGATGTAGCGCGCGGAGTTGAAGCCGGCAAGCGCCGTGCAGTGGTTCGCAGACGCGTCACCGAAGCTGCACATCACGATTGAATCAGCAGAGAGCTCGTGAGCGAGTCCCAGACGCTTGCTGCGTGCCAACCCGAAGGCCAGGCCGACCGCCTTGGGCAGGTGGGAGGAGATCGTGGAGGTCTGCGGTGGCACCCACAGCTCACGCGAGCCCCAGACCTTGTGGCGACCGCGACTGATCGGATCTTCCGACGATGCGCAAAGCGACAACAGCGTATCGAACAGCGGCGTGACGCGCCCGGACTTGCGGCTGCGGGCCATCATCAGACCGCCAGAGCGGTAGTGCAGGAAACACGGGTCATCGACGCGCAGCAGCGCACCCACGATCGCATTGGCTTCATGGCCGGCACTCGAGATGGTGTAGAAGCTGCGGGCGGTGCGCTTCAGCTCGCGGGCAGCGACATCAAGGCAGCGCGAGAGATACGCATCTTCGAAAAGCTCGATGGCGCTGCGGGCATCGAGTCGACCGCCCTCATGCAAGGGCTGATGGGCCTCGAGCAGGCGCGGTGCAGGGCTTGCGCCTGCAAGGTAGGCGTCGAGATTGGCCTCGACGACGGCGACACGGTTGGTGGTCACGGAGAGAATGAAACGTTGGTCTAGGGGGACAGACGAACCACTTCCCAGCGGTTTTCGAGCCTGCGGTAGCACAGGCGGTCGTGCAGCCGGCTGGGTCGGCCCTGCCAGAACTCAATGCGCGCAGGCAGGATGCGGAAGCCGCCCCAGTGCGGTGGATGGGGCACCTTGTCCCCGAAGCGCTGTCGCGTTTCCTCGAGACGATCCTCGAGTTCCTTGCGATGGCCGAGCACCGAGCTCTGCAGCGAGGCCCATGCGCCGAGGCAGCTTTCGATGGGTCGCGAGGCGAAGTAGCGCGCCGATTCGAGCACGCTGAGCTTCTCCACGGTGCCGGCCACGCGCACCTGACGCTCGAGCTCCTTCCAGTGAATGCAGAACTCCGCACGGGGGTTCTCGGTCAGTTCGCGACCCTTCCGGCTGCGATAGTCGGTGAAGAACGAGAAACCCCGTTCATCGATTCCCTTCAGCAGCACCATGCGCACCGACGGTGCACCATCGGCATCTGCAGTGGCGAGCGCGATGGCCGTCGGCTCATCGACCTGCGACTGCAACGCCTCGTCCATCCACTTGCGGAACTGCACGAACGGGTCGCGATCGACGTGTGTCTCGTCAAGCGCAGCGCGCTGGTAGTCCCTGCGGATCGAGGCGATGTCCACGGCCGGCTCCTGCTACTGGAAGGCTTGATCGACCGCGATGAGCTCGATCGCAGCGGGCGAGATCTGCAGCGGCCAGGTCGCGATCACGGCATCCTCGGCGAGGATCGTGGAGGTCTTGACCTCCTTCTCGCCGTAGGTCATCGGGCTGGGCGCGCCGGCGGAAAGCTCTTTTTTCAGAGCTTCACCGTCCTTCGCCACGATCGCGATGGCGAGATTCTCGATGCTCATGTGCTTGCGGATGGCAGTGTTGACCTCATCGAGTGTCAGCGACTCCAGTTGCTTGCGGAAGTTCGCGAGATGGTTGTCGATGCCGTAGTAACGGTCATCGATGGCGTAGCCCAGCCGTGCCTGCGTGGATTCGGCGAAGTGGAGCACATACCCGCGCAGGAAGCGCTTCGTGTTCTCAAACTGCTCCTGGGTTAGGCCGTTCTTTCGCAGCAGCTCAACCTCTCGCAGGGCAGCACGCAAAGCGAAGAGAGTGTGCTGCGGCTGTACCGTGCGGATCCAGATCTCGAACATCTGGCTGCGACGGCCGACGCCCTGCGGAGGCTGCGAGAGGCGGCCGCCGTTGGGATAGGCCTCGATATACGAGTAGTCGCCGTAGTTGAGGCCACGTTCCTCGCGGATCACCTGATAAAGGTGTGATCCGGAGTTGCGGTGCTCACCGAGCCAGGAGTTCGCCAGCCAGAGCGCGGCAAACTCGCGAGAGCCGCGCTTGACGTCGATCGGAACGCCCATGCTGATCGAGCTGCCGATCGCAGCCGGGTTGTGGATGATGCGAACCGGCCGACCCTGGACGGGTAGCGGCCGCACTTCGGGGGCCGGCGAGACGGCCGCAGAGGGTAGTCCGGTCGTAAGCGAAGCGTTGACCTTCGCCACCAGTGCGGGCTCATATCCGCCGCCCATGCCCAGCACACAGCGCTCCTTGGTGAAGAACCGTGCAGCGAAGCCTTTCACATCATCCAGTGTGATCTGCTTCAGCGCACTGACCTTGCCGGTGGTCGGATGTCCGTAGCGGGTGTTGCCGTGCACCATGGCCACCAGCGTGGCTTTGCCAAGCTCTTCGCCAGACGCATAGCGCAGCTCGTTCTCGATCGCGGAAACCGCACGGTCACGCAGGCGTTCAAAGTCCTGCTGCGTGAAGGCGCTCTGCGTCGCGACCTCAACCATCAGGTCTGCGAAGGCCGACGCATGGTCGCGGTGCACGGACCCGCGCAGCACGGTCATCTCCTTGTCGACGCTGGCACCGATGCCGCCGGCAATCGGATACAGCGCCTCAAGCAGGCCCGCATAGCTGCGCTGGCGCGTGGCTCCCTCCGTGATCATCGCAGCTGTCATCTCCGCGAGTCCTTCCTTGCCGGCGGGATCGTTCTGCGAGCCGACCTGGAACCACAGCTGGAACGAAACAGTCGGATCCGCGGGCACAGGCAGGAGCACGGGAGCCTGCGGCAGTGTGTCGGCTATCATCGTCGGAAGCCTGGGAATGCTGGGATCACCGATCGAACAGCGAACCTCCAGCACGGGCGGCAGTTGCACGCCGATGGTGGCGAGGGTGGCCACTGTGCACCGATCCGACCTCAGCCAACGCTTCGCGGCGGCGCGCACATCCTCGGGCGTCACCACAGCAAGCGCGGTGAAGCTCTGGTCGATGGCCTGCAAATCGCCTGTGTGCGCCACGTAGCGCGAGATGGCCTGGCAGACCGAGTCCGGCGTGGTCAGGCCGGAGAGGAAGCCATAGCGCAGGTTGGAGCGCACGGCATCGAGGCGAGCCGCATCCGGAAGCTCCGTGACAGCCTTGGAAACCTCGGCCCACAGCTCCTGTTCGATCTTGCGCACATCGCCCGGGTCCTTGACTATCGCGTATACCGTCCACAGCCCGGGATCGCGCGTATTTTCGAACGAGGCCGCGACAAACTCCACGCGCTGCTCCTCGATCACAAGGCGCTTGTAGAGCGGCGAGGTCTCGCCGAAGTACAGCTGAGCGATGGTGCGGCCCGCCGCTTGCAGGCGATCGCCCGTGTCAAAGGCGGGACCTTTGAAGTTGAGCGTCACGATCGGAAGCGTCTGGCCTTCGAAGGGCACATCGATGCGTCGCATTGTGCGCTGCTCCGGCTCCACGGGGATGGCCGATGCCTGATAACCCGGCTCCCACTCGCCGTAAGACTGGCGGATCGCCTCCATCGTCTTGGCGCGATCAAAGTCGCCGGCGATGGTCAGAACGACGTTTTCCGGGCGGTAGAAACGCTGGAAGAAGGTCTTCGAATACTCGTACTGCTCGGGCATCTTCTCGATGTCCGCGACGAAACCGATGGTTGTGTGCTTGTAGGTATGCTTGTCGAAGGCGGTGTTCTGCAGCGCTTCGAACAGCACCTCGAAGGGGCTTGAGCGACCCTTGCGGTATTCGCCGAAAACGGCACCTGCCTCGGTGCGGAATGCCGGCTCGTCGTACTTGAGGTTGCGAAATCGGTCCGCCTCGATGTCGATCACCGTCAGCAGATCCTGAGAGCTGACGGAGAGGTGATAGGCCGTGTAGTCATCGGTCGTGAACGCATTGGCGTCCGCTCCCATGGAGTGCACGATGCCATCGTAGACCTTGCCGGGGCGCTTCTCCGTGCCGCGGAACATCATGTGCTCGAAGAAGTGAGCGAAACCGGTGACGCCTTGCTCGACCTCATCGCGCGAACCGGTGCGAACAACGGACCAGTAGGAAACGAGCCCGTCCGAGGGCATCGGGATCATCAACACGGTCAGCCCGTTTTCCAGGCGCTCGCGGTGCACTTCGTAGGGGAAGACACGCATGGATTCTCCGGTCTTCATCGTGGAGTCAGGCCCTCCGAGGCCTTGGCAGGCAGATAGCAGGAGCAGGGACAGGCAGGCAATGGTCTTGATCATGATCACTCGTGTGCGATGCGGTTCGTGTCAGGCGCCGGGGATGCTGGCCTTGTGCTTCTGGACGTACTCATAAAGCAGCGCATTGATGTCTTCGGGCGAAGCCAGGAACTGCTGCTCGAGCTTCTCAAGCTTGCTGCGCTTCTTCTCGCTGAGCCCTTCGAGGCGATCGGTACGCTCTTCCTCGTTCTCTTCAAGGACATCGTCGCCGACCAGCTCGATGGCCTGCTCGACGAGCTTGTGCAGGCGCAATGCGCCGATGGCATCGAGCCCGTAGGTAACGTGCCGCGCGTTGTCCGCGGCGGGGCTCTCGAAGTATTGGGTGAATCCGCCGTTGCTGACCTCGGCTTCGAGCTCCCAGATGCTCAACAGCACCTGTTCGGGGCGTGAAAGGCGCTTGAACTCAAGCTTGTGCAGGCGTGAAGCCGGGTTCTCGATGATCTGGCGCAGCAGGTGCATTTCATCCGCCATGGCGCTCACTCCTCTCCGCGTTTCTCGATCTTGGCCCACGAATCGCGCAGCGTCACCGTGCGGTGGAACACCGGCGCCCCCGGATGCGAGTCCTTGGGATCGACATAGAAGTAGCCGACGCGCTCGAACTGGTAGTGCGCACCAGAGGGTGCATTGCGCAGCGAAGGTTCGAGCTTGGCGTGCTCGAGAGTCACCAGCGAGCCCGGGTTGAGATTTGACTTCCAGTCCACGCCCTCGGGCACGTCGTCGGGGAACTCCGCCGAGAACAGATGGTCGTAAAGCCTCAGCTTGGCCTCGAAGGCCTGATCGGCGCTGACCCAATGGACGATGCCCTTGACCTTGCGACCGTCACCGGTCGTGCCATTCGCCGTGGCGGGATCATAAACACACACCAGTTCGGTGATCCGACCTTCCGCATCGCGCTTCACTTCCTTGCAGGTGATGCAATACGCGTAGCGCAGGCGCACTTCCTTGCCCGGTGACAGCCGGAAGTACTTCTTGGGCGGGTCTTCGCGAAAATCGTCGCGGTCGATGTAGATGCGCTTCGTGAAGGGCAGCTTGCGGGTGCCGGAAGCGGGGTCTTCGGGGTTGTTGACGGCGTCGATCCACTCCACATGCCCCTCGGGCAGGTTCTCGATCGTCACCAGCAGCGGATCGAGCACCGCCATCGCACGCAGGGCACGCTTGTTGAGGTCGTCACGGATCGCGTTTTCGAGGACGACGCGATCGACGGTGCTGTTGAAGCGCGCAACGCCGATCTGATCGCAGAAGGCGCGCATCGCCTCGGGCGTGTAGCCGCGACGGCGGATGCCGCGCAGCGTTGGCATCCGCGGATCGTCCCAGCCGCTGACGATGCCGGTCTGCACCAGCTCCAGCAGCTTGCGCTTGCTGAGAACCGTGTAGGTCACGTTGAGGCGCGCGAACTCGATCTGGCGCGGATGGTGTGGCACCGGCAGGTGCTGCAGCAACCATTTGTACAGAGGGCGGTGGATCTCGAACTCCAACGTGCAGATCGAGTGGGTGATCGCCTCCAGCGCATCGCACTGACCGTGCGCGAAGTCGTACCTCGGGTCGATGCACCACGTGTCGCCCGTCCTGTGATGGTGCGCGTGCATGATTCGGTAGAGCACCGGATCGCGCAGGTTGGGGTTGGGCGAGTTGATGTCGATCTTCGCCCGCAGCGTGCGTGCGCCGTCGGGGAACTCACCGGCGCGCATGCGCCGGAACAGAGCAAGGCTCTCCTCCGGGCTGCGCTCGCGATAGGGACTCGGCCGGCCGGGTTTGTCCAGCGAGCCGCGATATTCCGCCACCTGATCGGCATTCAGGTCGCAGACATAGGCGACACCCGTGCGGATCAGGTGCTCCGCGTATTGATAGAGCTCCTCGAAGAAGTCGCTGGCGAAAAACAGCGCATCCCATTCGAAGCCCAGCCAGCGCACGTCCTCCTGGATCGAGTCGACGTACTCCTGGTTCTCTTTGGTCGGGGTGGTGTCGTCGAAGCGCAGGTTGCACTTGCCGCCATACTTGCGGGCGAGCCCAAAATTGAGGCAGATCGCCTTGGCGTGACCCAGATGCAGGTAGCCGTTGGGTTCGGGCGGGAAGCGCGTCTGCACCCGTCCGCCATGCTTGCCCTGTGCGAGATCGGCATCGATCTCGTCATGGATGAAGTGATGATGTGCTGGGCGCTCGGCTGCGGCACCTGCGCTGGCGTGGGGGGTGTCGGTCATGGCGGAGAGACGGTTCGTTTCCCGAAGAGATTAGCAAAGCAGCGTATCAACTCAGCGCAGGCCGCTGACCCCGCCGCGCATGTCGGGCATGTCCTGCATCGCGGTCTTCCAGGTGTCCATGGAGAGCGGGGCTACCTCATCCCCGGAGCCGCCCATCCGGGCGGCGGGGACGGTCGTGTACATCGACTCGCGCAGATACCGCTCAAAGAACGCGCGCTCGGCCTCCAGCATCCGCTCGGGATCGAAGCGCTTCTTCTCTCGCAGGCCCGCGATGTGCGCCACGGGCGGTTCCGGCAGCGCGCCCTTCCAGGCTGCGCCCGCGCGCTGGAAGTGCGTCTTGAAGGCCCTCTGTCCGAACTCGATCAGATGGAGGAACGTGTGGTGCGTCGAGTTGGCGCCCGCCCAGGGATACGGCGACAGTGCCCAGGCCGAGGCCACGCGGTTGAGCTCTGTCTCGATCTTCTCTTCGGTCTCCGGCCCGCGGCGACCGCCGACATGGCTGAAGAGCGCGTACAGCCGCAGCTCATCACCCTCGGCGTAGTAGATGCGCTTGACGCCGTAGCGCTGCGGGTCCTGCGCAATGTGCGAGCCGCGCTCGAGTCCGAACTTGCCCACGATGAAGCAGTCGATGTAGTCGCGCTGCTCCTCGATCCATTGAATCGTGTCGAGCGCCTCCTCCAGGCTCTCGTCCGGGTGGTCGGTGAAGGTCATCCACTCCGTGGCAACGCCGGCTTCGTGGAACGCGCGATTGACCGCGGTCATCGTGGCGCGATCCGAGCCCTTGCGCATCAGCTCCAGAATGCGATCCGAGCCGCTCTCGATGCCGAAGGCCGCGGAGCGCAAACCTGACTTTGCGAGCAGCGCGCAGCGCTCCGGCGTGAAGTACTTCTCGATCTTCAGATCGCTCGACCAGCGGATCTTGATGCCCTTGTCGATCAGGGCCTCGGCCAGGCGCACCGCGTACACCGGCGAGAGCACATCGCACGAAAGGTAGAAGTTCTTGACGCCGTGCCTCCGCGCGAGCTGCCCGAGCTCGTTGGCCGCCTGTTCCGGCGGAATCTCGCGGTAGCTCGCGGTCGCGGTTTCGGTCAGCCCGTAGTAGCAAAACGAGCATTTTCCCCAGTAGCAGCCGCGTGTCGGCGCATAGAGCAGCGTGCGGCTGGGCGCCAGATAGCGGTCAAGATCCAGATCGCCGTAGTCAGGCAGCGCCGAGCCGTCGCGCAGATCCAGCGTCCAGCGTGGGCCCATGCACGGCTCGTTCGTGACCGGATCGAGGAAGAACAGGTTGGGCACATCCCGCAGCAGGTCGGCGCGGCGCTGAGCGTTGCGCTCCGCGCGCCAGGCCTCGAGCTTGGGGAACAGCTGCGCCAGCGTCTCCTCACCCTCGTACAGACCGATCGCGTCGCAGTACTCCAGCACGCGTCGCTGCAGCTCCGGCTCCAGATGCACCACCACCTGGTGAATGCCCGGTCCGCCTAGTGCAAGGAAAGCGTGCGGCGCCCGCTCGCGCAGGAAGCGCGCGAGATGCAGCGCTTCGGGAATCTGCGAGGGGAACACGATCGAGATGCCGACGAAATCAACCTCGTCGAGATCCACGGGCGGCTGCGTCCCGGAGTCCCAGTCCCAGTTCGCCGGACCCGCGAAGTAGTGCTCGTAGAACGCGCGCAGCGGGCTCGACTCGCCCTGCGAATACTCATCCAGCATGTCGAAGCTCCACGGAACCACCGTGTGACCGACATGGTTGAAACCGAAGCGCCAGGGCCAGTACGCCGCCGAGAGAGCTTCGAAGAAACCGTCCGTGATGCGGCGCGCTAGCGTGTAGCGCTCCCCGTCGTAGAAGTGCTCACGCTGGCGGAACACCTCGGCCATGGGCGGCTGCGCACCGATCATGCGCTCGATCTGCGGCCGTGCATCCACCAGGCGGCGGTACTGCAGCTGCTCCTCGAAGCTCAGCCAGCCCTTACGGTTGAGATCGACAAACTGCGAGCCGATCCGGCGGCCGACCAGCTCCAGAGTCTCGGGCTGGAACAGCCAATCCGTGGCTTCGATGTTGAGGTCGATCACCCGAGCATCCAGACCCCGTTGGCGCAGATAGCCCTTGAGCGTGGGAAGGCTCAGGTAGGGCTGGGTGGGGTCCGCGAAGGGGGGGTGGAGGAGGAGACGCTCCATGGGCAAGGCCCGGCATTGTACTGCGCACAGCTGCGGGTCGAGGACGAGCTAAGTTTTTGCCAGACAATGACTTAGCCCGGTTTGTCTCCAGATGGGCTCGTGCGGCTATCCCCTTGCCAGCCAAGGACTTAGGGCAATCCGGCCTGCCACAGCCCGGCACTCCCTTTTGGGGGATCAACCCCCGGACTAGGAGCCCAACAGTGCCGCAGGCGGGGTCGACCTTTGGATATTGCAATAATGCAACTTCCCATATAACCTGACGGAAACGCCGAATCTCCGCATAAGCGGCGCCTTATTCTCGAAAAAACTCCACTTCTCTCCACCGCCACCGCCCACCGCTTCGGACTCATCCGCGAGGACCGCACTCCGTCCATGCCTCTGCAGCCCCTGCCCCGGGGGCCCAGCAGGTCTCTGGATGCGGAGCGGACCTGCCCTGTCCGTTTCCCAAGGCTCATCCCGCCGAGCTTCCCCATGTCCCAACCGCAACGCCTTCCCGAGCGTCCCCGCCGACACACTGCCACCCAGCGTGTGCGCCGCGGAGCTGTGCTGGTCGAGTTCGCCTTCGTGGCGCTCGGCTTCTACGTGCTGCTCATGGGCACGGTGGAGATCGGGCGCATGATCCTCTCGAGCCAGCTGCTCAACAATGCAGCGCGAGTGGGTGCGCGTGAGCTGGCGATGATGCCGCTGCCCGCGACGATGACCTTCGAGCAGGCGATGGATGTGCCGATCGCCGCCGATGCAACCGATGTGATCTCGGAAGGGGCCCGTCGGGTGCGTGAGACGATCTACGACAAGAACAAGCTGGCGATCGATGTCACCGGCATGTCGCCCGCACAGGTACAGGCCACCCTGGACAGCTTGCCCTATCTCAACCGCATGCTCGTGCCGTTGATGATCCGCGAGCGCGTGACCATCGGGGGCTCCACTTATGACCTCGTTCGCTATCCGGGCGCGCTCGTGCGCAACACCGAGTACGGTCTGAACTTCGATCCGTCCGAATCGCAGAACCGCTTCGATGTGATGATCCCAAAGATCGAGAACATCGGGCCGGATGGAACGGGACTGGTGACATGGCTGCCGGTTGTCGAGGAGATCGTCCCTCAGGAAGCGCTGCAGCCTCCCGGCCCGGGTGCGGCGCCGGACTACCGTCCCTTCAGTATCGCGTCACAAGGACGCGCGACGATGCGCGGTGTTGTCTGCCTGCGCATCAACTATCCGTACCAGGCCTCGATGGCCTCGGCGTTCATGCCCTCGAGCGATGGATCGAACACGCCGATCATCGCGAACGACGGCGCACTCGCAGCGCAGGGTTCCTACCAGACGGTCAACGGCGTCAACAGCGACCAGCCTTCGCAGTCCGGAGCCTACGGCCTGGGCGAGCAGTACGCATTTGGCCAGAAAGTCCGTCCTTACCGCCGCATCGTCAGCGCCCAGTGCATTGCGCGGCGCGAAACCATGACCCCGCCGCCGCTCTCCGGCAACTGATCCAGCACACCCAGAGTTCCTACCATGGCAGAAGTTCGTAACAAGCGTCGCACACCGTCCCAGAACAGTCGCTGGATCCTCCTCGGAGGCGTCGTGCTGTTCGCCGCGCTGGGCGCGGGCACCCTTCACGCGCTCGGAGTCATTCGCGTCCCCGGTTTGCCGGGTGGCGTCAGCGCCAAGGAAGACCGCACGGGCAAGACCGCCGTGTGGGTGACTTCTCGCAAGGTCAGCGCGTTCGACAAGGTCGCGGAAGCGGACCTGGTTGACCCCAAAGGACAACCCGCGATCCGCTGGCTTGACGCCGAGGACGTCAAGGAGAAGGGCTTCATCAGCAACCGCGGCGACATCCTCGGTCGTGTCCTGAAGAACGACAAGGGCCCCGGTTACGCGTTCAAGGAGAGCGACTTCTACCCGCGAGGCACGCCGGCCTCCCCGAGCGCGGCCATCGAGGCCGGTTTCGTGGGCATCTGGACCGACCCCAAGGACATCGACGGTCTATCCAAGCTGGAGCGCGGCGAGCTGTTCCAGATTCTGGGGATCACGGAGCGTCGCGATGGTGCCCAGGCGCAGGCCAAGGACATCGACACCAAGGAAGCGCAGTCGATCTCATCCGCTTTCGGCGCGGCGACCGAGCTGATCGTCCACCACGGACGCGTGATCGTCGGGCTGGGCAGCAGCAAGCAGGACAAGGAAATGTTCCTCGAGATGAGCGCGGAGGACGTGGAGCGCCTGGCCTCAGCTCAGCGTCGGCGCGCTGCTCTGCGCTGCGTCACGCTCTCGACCACCGCGCCGATCGCCGAGCGCGAGAAAATCGAAGCGAAGGACCGTCCCGACACTCAGCAGATCATGCTGCTCGACGGCAAGGGCGGTCGTGAGACGATCGTCCCCAAGGCTTCTCAGGAGAAGCAGCGGTGAGAATCCGCGCCTTTCATGCCCGCGAGCAGAAGGCCGGCACCGTCCTGGTGCTGTTCGCCCTGCTGGTGGTGGCGCTGATGGGGATCGCAGCGCTGACGATTGACGTCGGCAATGCGTTCCTTGCTCAGGGCCAGATGCAGAACGCGACCGACACGGCCGCGGTCGAAGGCGCGCGTTTGAGGGATTACTATCAGGTCAACTGGATGTCGAACGTCGGGCGCCGCATGCGCGCCGAGGAAATGGTTCGACAGACATTCGATGATGACCTTCATCCTCACTTGAGAGCGGGTTCCGACGACACTGGAACCTACTCACTTCACTACTGGTTGGAGCCAAGCTCCAACCTTGCTGAAGATGCGAACGCGGACAACGCGCGCTTCAGTCTGGGGCCGATCATCAGAGTCTCCAATAGCACGAACTCCGAAGACAACATTGGTGGGGTCATCGTGACGAACCCCGCGTCTGGCCGCAACGAGATCAGCGGCTCCCTTTCGTATCTCGATGACCCCAGAATCGCCGTCAACAGAGCGAACGAGCCGTACGGGGATATGCTCAGCGGTCGGTTCAACGGCGAACTCTCGCGAGTGGAAGAGCCGGGCACGTATCTGCGTGAGGACTTCATGGCGGCTCAGCTCCTCAGCCCGAGCCCCAGTCCAAACGATGTGAACAGCTCTGAGTCGCTGGGATTCCTCGTGCGCATGCGGAGACTGCCCGCCAGCGACTACCCTGATCCGTCCATCGATACACAGGACTCCGATCTTGCGAATCGGAAGTCCTCTCATGGACCGAGTGTTCCCTATATCTTCGGCCTGGGAACAGGCATCCATCGTTCAGAGGGCTCCGGATACAACCCTCGGACGGATGGTATCAGCGTCCGCGCAACGGCCATCGCCTCCAGTGCACCCGCCTTCTCGGTTGGCTATCCGCCCTACGACGGTACATCCATCTACAGAGACAACTGCAACCTCGGAACGAAGGTGATGGGGCACTATGGCGTGTTCTTGTCTCTGGGATTCTGGTCCAAGCTGACCTCCCAGGGTGACGCCTTGTCACCGTTCCCTTGGAACACAACCTGCTACTACGCCGTTGTCGAAGGTTCAAAGCTGATCTTCAAAGGTGCCACCCAGTGTGGTGCGACTCCCGGCTCAAGCGATGCTCCCGCACCCTGGGTGGAGGAGTTCATCAATGAGGAAATCGGCGTTCTCGGCGACCGAGGCAACGTGATCGGCGACCGGGTTTATGCAGTGAATCTGAACGCGTTCGAGAACGGCGCCGACCGCGATCAGGACGGAAACATCACGGATGAAGACCGCGCGGCTGCTCGAAGCCGGTGGACTGGCATCACCGATGGTGCACTCGGAAACCAAACCGGCGATGAGCGCGGTTTCTTCGGGATCTACAAGGGAATCGTCTACACCGACCCCCAGACCGGAACCACGGTCAGCACCCCCCGAGTCATTGGCTTCGGGTTTGGGCGTGCTGCGCTCTTTCCCGCTGACGAGGGCAGCAACACTCCAGCCATGCTCGTTTTCGGCCCGGGGCTTCCCTCGCCGCACATCACTGTCGAATGCTGGGTCGCGCAGGACAACGCCAGCCCACACCTGCAGCTCGCGCTGCTCAAGGACGAGCTCGAAGTGATCAAGCCCGAAGAGTGGGCCCAGGTGATGACCGCCAACCAGTACTTCACGTATCGCTCCATCACTTCGAACCCTCACGACTACACCAACATCAACCGTGGCGCCGTGCTCGCCGCCACTTTGGTTCGCTAACGCAAGAAACACAACGATGGAAACCACTCCCCAAATCCTCGTCGTAGGCAACGACAGCCTGCTCCGCGGTGAATTCGAGACCGCATGCCAGTCCCTGCGCAAGTGGCGCCCTGTGCTTCACTTCGCCACGCACATGCGTGCTGCGGTCGAAACGGCTCGCACCCGTCGACCGGAGATCGTTTGCGTGCAGATGGAGTCGGATCCGCGCGCTCTGCGCACGTTCGCGGATGAGATTCATGCCGTGGTCCCTGAGGCCTCGGTGATCGCCCTGTACCGCCCCGGCAGTCTGGGTGCCGGTGACTCCGAGGGTGCGGTGCTGATCGACGCCATCCGCGCGCACGTGCAAGACTTCCTGCGCCGGCCGCTGGTGGTAACCGAGTTGCAGGGCGCGCTGGACCGGTTGCTGGTGCGTACCGATGAGCCCCGGCGCAAGCTGGGCCGGGTCGTCTCGATCGTGAGCAACAAGGGCGGTGTCGGCAAATCGACGCTGTCGGTGAGCCTTGCCTGCGAGCTGGCGCGTCGCAACAAGGGCAAGGTGCTGCTGGTGGATGCGTCGCTGCACCTCGGCAGCTGCGCGCCGATGCTGGATCTCAACCCGCAGACCACGTTGGCGAGCGCTGCGCGGGAGATGGCGCGACTGGACGAAACGCTGCTGAAGAAGCTGACAGTGACGCATGAATGCGGTCTCGATCTGCTTGCAGCGCCGGTGGATGCCGTTGAGGCGGCGGACATCGACGATCAGGCGATTGCACGGGTGCTGACGCTGGCACGCAGGTCGTACGACTGGGTGGTGGTGGACACCTTCCCGATGCTGGACGGCTTGGTGATGGCCATTCTGGACCTGTCCGATCGGGCGTATGTGATTACGCAGAACACCGTGCCCAATGTGGTGGGGGCCGCCCGCCTGCTGCCCGTGATGGAACACCTGGGCTTCCCGCGCGATCGCACGCGGATCGTCCTGAACAACAACTTCGAGCGCATCTCCGGCGGCCTGACGCCCGAGGACGCGGCGGCTCGCATGGATCGAGACATCGATTTTGTGTTGCCGTATCAGAAGCGACTGGTGACTGCGCTCAACACGGGCCGACCCTATGTGCTTCACGCCACGGGTCTGTTCGGCTTTGCGAAGACCATTCGCAAGCTCGTGGATGAGCTCGAGACAGTGGGCGCAAGCGATGACACGGCTCCCGTGCGCGAGGAGCGCCAGGGTGGCACCCAGCCCAGCCCGGCTGCCAAACAGGATCCGCTGCGCATGAACCCCGGCCCGGCGACGGCCTGATCCAAGGAGAGAGGACACCATGGCAGACGAGATCATCGATCGTGAAAGGCTGCGCGCGCGGTTCGTGCGCAATCTCGCCACGGATGTCCAGGGCCGCCTCAAGACGGAGGCGCGCGAGCAGCTGCCTGCCTATGCGCGCCCCGACACGAGCGATCTGGGCAATCGCGGGCCGCTGGTCGACTTCATGTCGATCAAGGCGCGCCTGCATGCCCGTCTGCTGGATGAGATCGGAGAGAAAAGCCTGTACGGCACCGGCGAGGAGGCGATCGCGAGGGCCGTCAAGGAATTCGTCGAGCGCGTGCTCGCCAGCGAGTCGATCCCGCTCAACGACGAAGAGCGCGAACGGCTGGCGCAGGAACTGACGGACGAGACGCTCGGCGTTGGCCCGCTGGCTCCGCTGATGGCCGACCCGGCCGTGACGGACATTCTGGTGAATGGCCACGCTCAGGTTTATGTGGAGCGCTTCGGCCGCTTGATTCTCACGGATGTGCGCTTCCGCGACGCGGACCATGTGCTGCGCGTGATCGAGCGCATCGCGGCCCGGGTGGGACGCCGCATCGACACGTCCTGCCCGATGGTGGACATGCGTCTGCCGGATGGCAGCCGCGTCAACGCAACGGTTCCCCCGGTCAGCATCGACGGACCGACGCTTTCCATCCGCCGTTTCGGCCGTCAGCGTTTGAAGCGCGATGACCTCGCGAGGCTCAACATGCTCTCACGGGACATGCTGACCTTCATGGAGATCATCGTGAAGAGCCGGCAGAACGTTCTGATCTCCGGTGGCACCGGCGCGGGCAAGTCGACGATGCTGGGCGCGCTTGCGGAGTCGATCCCCGACTACGAGCGCGTGGTCACGATTGAGGACACTGCCGAGCTGATCCTCGACCAGGAGCACGTGGTGCGTCTGGAGACGCGACCGGCCAACATCGAGGGGCGCGGCGTCATCACGACCCGCGACCTGGTGATCAACAGCCTGCGCATGCGTCCCGACCGGAGCATCGTGGGCGAGTGCCGCGGGCCGGAGTCGCTGGACATGCTGCAGGCCATGACTACCGGCCACGATGGCGGTATGACGACGGTCCACGCGAACACTCCGCGCGATGCTCTCAACCGTCTCGAGACGTTGGTGCTCATGGCTGGAGTCGAGTTGCCCAGCCGGGCTATCCGGGAGCAGATCGTGTCCGCGCTGCACTTCATCGTGAGCGTTCGCCGCTTCGACGATGGCGTGCGCCGCGTGGAGAGCATTGCCGAGCTCACCGGCATGGAAGCCGGCACGCCGCTGCTTCAGGACATCTACCGGTTCCAGCAGACGGGACGCAATGGCCGCTCGATCCTCGGGCAGCATGTCGCTACGGGCATCGTGCCGCGCTTGTTCCATGAGCTGCGCGAACGGGGAACGGATGTTCCGATGCAGATCTTCGCCAAGACGGAGGTGAAGCGTGACTGAACTCGTCTGGGGAGCAGGAGCTGCCGTGGGCGCCGGCGCCGCATACTATGCGTGGCGGGCCGCTGAAGTGCGCCGCAAAGCACAGGCCAGACTCAACGAAGGCGTGCCGGAGGAAGGTGAGCGTGAAGCCCTCAAGCTGCACCCCTTCCTCGCCCGACGCACCTGGATTCCGTACGCGGCCGGCGCAGTCGCGCTGCTGGTTCTCATGTTCGTTGCCAAGCTGGCCGCGATCTTTGCGATCGCGCTGGCGGTGGTGATCGGCACCCTCGCCTACCTCGTGGAGGACTCTCTGCACGAGGGCCGGCTTGCGAAGCTCGATACGCAGCTTGCCAACAGCCTCGACCTCATGGTCGCTGCGCTGCATGGCGGAGCGGGTCTGGCGCAGGCCATCGAGAGCGCAGCGGGGGAGACCCCTGAGCCTCTCAAGAGCGAACTGAGCGAACTCCTTGGCCGCATGCGCTACGGCGAGTCCCCTGTGCAGGTCTTCGACGACTTCTCCAAGCGGATTCCGCTTGAGTCCTATCGTCTCTTCTCCTTCACGATGATCGTTCACTCGGAGGTGGGCGGCAGCTTGGCTCCGATTCTCGCCACCGTAGGCCGTTCGATCCGCGACCGTATCGAGATCGCGCGGCGCGTGCGCTCCCAGTCAACCGAAGCACGAGCATCGGTCATGGGGATTCTGATCATCATCTACTTCCTCGGCCTGCTGATGTGGCGCACCAACCCGCCCGCCTTCGAGCGCTTCGTGGCGCACGAACTGGGTCAGAACCTGCTCGCGGGAGCCCTCATCATGCAAGCGCTGGGCATGTTGTGGATCGCAAAGATCGCGAAGCTGCGCTTCTAGGATTCGAACCATGCAGAACGCAAGCCACGACACGACCACGCTCTGGATGATCGGCATGCTCTGGGTTGTTGCCCTGGGCGGAGGCATCTGGATGTTCCTGCGTCTGCGGAGCCGCGAGCGCCTGATGCGGCGCATGTACGCCGACGAACAGGACCATACGCGGCTCGATCTGGAAGACCCGACGGCGCAGGGATTCCTCGCGCGCTGGCTCTATCTCGCCGGCTATCGCCAGCGCGGCGCGACGACGAGCTTCGTGGGAGCAACGCTGGCCTGTGCGGCCGGCGGAGCGTTCCTCGTCACGTTCTTCTACGGCAGCGGCATCATCGAGCAGGCCGTGTTCGCGGCTGAGCAGGTACCCGGTGGCATCGGCGATCTCGCGATCCCCGTGCTGCAGTTGAGCCCGTGGCTGGTGGCGCTGATCCTGGTGATGCTGCCTTGGTCGTTGGTGAACTCGCGCCGCAAGGAGCGTGTGCGCCAGGTTGAGCAGGATCTGCCGGTGACACTGGAGCTGCTCGCCACGATGAGCGAGTCCGGCCTGTCCTTCGACAATGCCCTGACGCGCGTGGTCGAAGGCCACAAGGAAAACCGGCCGCTGTTCCAGGAGCTGTCCACCTTCCAGTTGGAGGTGCTGGGCGGTGTCTCGCGCGTGGCCTGCTTCCGCCGCCTGTCCCGGCGTCTGGAAGTTCCCTCGATGACGATCTTCGTATCCGCGCTGGTTCAGGCCGAGCAGGTCGGCGCGGGTTTCGCGAGCGTGCTGCGCTCGCAGGCTGACGACATGCGCAACCGCCGCCGTGAGAACGCCAACATGCTGGCGCAGGCTCTGCCTGTGAAGCTGGTGTTTCCGCTGGTGATCTGCTTCCTGCCCGGAATCTTCGTCAGCACGCTCGGCCCCGTGTTCATGCAGTTCATCGATCTTGCGGACGGCATGACGCGCCGCTGAGTCTCGAAACCGACACAGCACAAGAACCAAAAACCGATCATCCGCCCTCTACCACCCCGTTCCTTCGGATTCAGTCCTGCCTCGTGTTCCGTCCCGTGTTCTGCACGCGCCGGGTGCAGAGGCTGGACTCCTCCCCGCCTCCCTCAACCGGAGCAACTCCCGTGAAGAACCCCAACTCCCAATCCCGCACCGGCGCCACCTCGGCCCAGGTGTTCGAGACCTTCCACAAGGGGTCAAAGAAGAAGCATGTGCGCCTGGCTTCGCTCGGCGTCGTCACGCTGATGCTCGCCATGCTCGGCGCCGCAGTGCCTGCCATCTCCAACAGCAAACAGGACAACACGCCACCGGCGCTGCTGGAGGTCCTGTCCGCAGGCAAGCGCTCCAAGGAACTCAAAAATCTCGTCGAGAGCACGCAAGCGCGTCTGCTTTTCTCGAAGGAGATCGGAACGCGCGTGGCGATCGGCAACGAGGAGATCGCTAAGGTCGAGGAGATCGTCTCCAGCCGCGAAATCGTGCTGATCGGCAAGAAGATCGGCACAACCAGCCTGATGGTGTGGTTCAAGGACGGCACGGTCGAGCAGTACATGTTCTCCGTGACGCGCGATCTGACAGTCCTGCAGTCCGCCCTGAGCGAGATTTCGCCCACCATCGTGGTTGAGATCGCTCCGGATCGCGACGCGATCGTGCTGACGGGCACCGTGGCCCACAAGGATGACTACGAGGCCGCGCAGAAGGCCGCACAGGACTACCTCGCTGCCGGCACCAAGGCCAAGGAAGCCTCCAAGGAGCAGACGCAGGTTTCGCCGGGTACCCCCGCCCTGCTCACCGCTCAGGGACAGGTCATCAATCGGCTCAAGATCACCAGTGCTTCGCTGCCGCTCGAGCAGGTGATCGCGCGTGCTTCCGAACTCCTCGGAGCTCGCGAGGTTACCGTCGAACGCATTTTGCACAGCGATCGAGCCAACGACCAGTACGACCAGTTCGTGGTCAAGGGTACGGTGCGGGATCGCGGCATGCGCGATGAGGTGCTCGCGAAGGCGGGGCAGATCGTCAAGCGCTTCGATCCGACGCCGCGTAGCCAGCGCATGATCGAAGAGTCGTCGGGAAACGACAAGCGTCGCATCACCGAGTACGAAGAGGCGCCCAACCGCATTCACGATCGCCTGTATGTGCTGCCGGCGCCCGCTGAGCCCAAGAGTCCTGAAGAGAAGCCGCGCCAGCCGCTGATCGTCGAGCGTCTGATGGCTTCGCTGGGCAACATCGGCTGCGACACCAGCCGCATCCAGGCCCAGGTCCTCGAGGGTCTCGGGGGTGATGGCGTGCTGATGCTGACCGGCTCCGTGCCCGATCAAACCTGTCTGCTGCGCGTGCTCACGATTGCTTCGCGTTTGGCTGGGGGCACTGAAGGTTCGAGCCAGGGCCTCGACATTCAGGTCGTAGCCGACGAATCCGGCGCTCTGAGCATGATGGGCGGCGGCCGCGACAACATGTCAAGCGGCCTCGGTTCGGTGCTCTCCAATGTGACTTCCGGTAGCGGCACATCCGGTACCGGATTCGGGCGCATGCTCGACAACCGCATCGAGTCCAACATCGCCCGCGCCAAAGCTCTGCAGTTGGCTGGCGGCAAGGTGCTCAGCTTCCTGCGCGTGGAAGACATCCCGCAGGTGCGCATCGACATCAAGCTTTATGAAGTCAACCGCTCGGCCCTGCTGGCCTGGAACTCCAACACCAGCGCGACCGTAAGCGACTACCAGCGGCCTTCGTCGCTGCGTCCACCTGAGTTCCAGACCAACCCGGTCACTGGTGAGCTCGAACCGATCCCCAACGGCCCCACGGGCGACTCGGACATCCAGAACACGCTGGCCTTCCTCGCCGGCGGCATCGCCAACAACTTCCGCGTCAGCGGCGATCACGTCGACATCAACTCCCTGCTCTCGCTGCTGGAAAAGGAAGGCATCGCCCGGACGCTGTCCAGCCCATCGCTGACGGTCCTCAGCGGCGAGTCGGCCTTCTTCGGAGTCGGCGGCAGCGTTCCTGTTCAGCAGCAGATCGTGACACCGTTCGGCAGCGGCCAGGGTCAGGGGCAGAACTCCGGTCTGCTCAACGCGACCGTGGAGCGTGACTTCGGCATCCGGCTGGCGGTGCGTCCGCTGATCGACGAAGTGGGCATGATCACGCTCGATGTCGTGCCCTCGGTCTCCAACCCTGATGCGGATCTCACGGAGCTGGTGCGGCAGAGCACGGGCACCAACCCGCAGACGGTCGCCTTCCAGGAGCGTTCGCTGCGCACCAGCGCCCGCCTCCGCGATGGACAGACGCTCCTGATCGGCGGTCTCGTCGAAAAGGCGCGCAATGATGATGCGGGTCACACGCCCTTCATCCATCAGGTGCCGATCGTCGGCTGGCTCTTCAAGGACTTCAGCTACGCCGATTCCGACCGTGAACTGATCATCGTCGTCAATCCGGTCATCGTGCGCGATCTGCCGGAGGCCGCGCCGCTGTGGTCCTTCCCGTCGAGCAAGGAGCTCGTTCCCTCGAAGTCCAAGCCGCAGCCCGCCAAGGCTGCGCCGAAGGACGCGCAGAAGCAGTGAGCACTCGCCACATGAAACTACTTTGTCTCATCACCGTGCTCGCTCTCGCCGGCTGCACGACCAACTCGTTCGGCCATCGGCCGGAAACCTGCGATCCGGACAAGCGCCTGGCGGAGCTCGTGCAGACGTACAACGACTGCATCGCGGGCAAGTCGGGCGAAGGTAGCGAGTCCAACCACATCCTGATCGACTGCGACCGCGCGCGGAACGAGATCGAGCGGCTGAGCCTGGAGTTCCCGCGACATGCTCCTACGCTGTTGCAAAACGCCACGATTTCGTATGACCAGCGCGAGACGGTCAAGGCCGAGCGCTACTGTGACCAGCTGCTGTCCGTGGAACCGATGAACGCCGAAGGGGCGATCCTCAAGGCCCGCATCGCCATGGAAAACGGCAATCTGCCGAGCGCCAAGCGTCTGCTGACGGCGCAGGTTGGATACGCCCCCGGCCACAGCATGCTGCGCGAGACCTATGCAGCCGTTCTATACATGAGTGGTGATTACGCAGCGAGTGATGCCCAACTGAGTGCCGCAGCGCGCTTGGGCGCACCGGCCTGGCGCATCGCATTCCACCGCGGCCTGATCGCTGAGGCGCGCAAGGACAAGCTCACGGCCAAGGGACTCTATGAAGAGTGCCTGGCCGGGAATCCCGGTTTTCAGCCGGCGGAGGCCCGCCTCGCCGGCATGAATGCGGAAGGTGGGGTACAATGACCCCCGTCTTCCGCACGGGAAGGGAGAACTCACCGCTCTCCCGTGAAGTTGCAAGGGATCACCGCCTGGGCAGCGGCGGCCGATCCGCAGAGAGTTTCCCCGCTGTCACCCGTTTCGGAAGGAAGAGAACCATGAAAATTCAGAAGCAAAACCGCAACCAGAAGCGCGGGGCCGCGCTCGTCGAGTACGGCCTCATCATCGCCGGCGTCGCCCTCGTGGCGGTCGCTGCCATCTCCATCTTCGGTCACAAGACCGGCGGCATCATTGCCAGCACGGCCCGCGTGCTGCCGGGTGCTCAGGCTGAAGACAACAAGATGGTCTCCGTGGGTCAAGTGGTCGCCACGACCACCAATGCCGATGGCAGCCTGACGGTCGACACGACGACCCTCGATGACAGCACCGTCCAAAGCAACCTGGGTCTCGGCAACGAGGAACTGGTTGATGACCCGAACGACAACTAGTTCATTCGGCTAGAACCTTCATTCAGCGAACCCCGCAGGGCGCGTCCTCGCGGGGTTCGCTCGTTTGCAGTAGACTGCAGCGGTATGACCCCCACCTTGCTGCTGCTGTCGTTCCTGCTTCCTCAGGCGGATACCAGTCTCGTGAGCCTCGGCCTCAACGGATACGCCGCGGCGGGCGCTTCCGGTCAACCGTCCGTCTCCGCGGAAGCTCGTTGGATCGCGTTCTCGAGTCTCGCGCCCAACCTTGTCGCAAACGATGCCAACAGTCTGCAGGACATCTTCGTGCTCGATCGCCGGGTGGGCGGCATCACACGGGCCAGCGTGTCCAGCGCCGGTACATCGGCCAACAACCACGCCATCTTCCCGCGCATCTCCGCGGATGGACGCTGGGTGAGCTTTCAAAGCTTCGCGTCCAACCTCGTCGCGGGAGATGGCAACGGACTTGAAGACATCTTCCTGCGGGATCTCCAGACGAACACGACCGAGTGTGTCAGTGTATCGCCGCAGGGGGCACCCGGCTCCGGCGGCCCGACCGGCCCTTTCTTCCCGTATGAAACCGCCTCCGCGCTGAGCGCAGAAGGACGCTGGGTCGTGTTTGCGAGCGCGTTCACGAATCTCGTACCCGGCGACACCAATTCAGTACGCGACATCTTCCTACGCGACCGGCAGAGCAACACCACCCGGCGCGTCAGCGTCTCCAGCTCCGGTGTGCAGGCCAACGGCGGCTCACGCTGGCCTGTAATCACTCGCGATGGGCGTTGGATCGCCTTCCAGAGTTCGGCGTCGAACCTCGTAGCCGGGGACACCAACGGCAAGGCTGATATCTTTCTGCACGATACCCTGCGCGGAACGACGGAGTTGGTCAGCCGCGCGCACGATGGCGCACCTGCGAACGCGGATTGCGAGCAGCCGACGCTGAGCGAGTCGGGTCTGCGGGTTGCCTTCTCCAGCGTTTCCTCCAATCTGATTCCGGGCGACACCAACGGTCAGTTCGACATCTTCGTGCGTGAGCTCGACACGCGCATCACCCGGCGCGTCAGCGTGGGGCAGGGCGGCGTTCAGTCCAACGGCAACTCGCATGCCCCGGAGCTGAGCGCCAACGGCCGCTATCTGGCCTACTGGAGCCTCGCGACAAACCATGTCGCCGCGGACCTCAATGCGCGGGCGGATGTGTTCCGCACGGATCTGGACACGGGAACCACCGTTCGCGTGAGCCTCAGCGAGACAGGTGCGGAGGTCGGCGACAACAGCACGGCTCCTGCCATCAGCGCGGATGCGCGCTTCGTCAGCTGGGAGTCGACAGGTTTCTTTGTCCCCAACGATTTCAACTCACAGTCCGATGTGTTGCTGCGCGATACGGCGAGCTTCCTGCCGGCAACAGCCTGCGTGGCTGGCAACGACTCTGCCGGATGCACGCCCCGCATGCGGTTCAGCGGTGTGGCCGTACTCAGCCAACCTGGAGCGTTGCTCATCGAGGCTGCTCCTGTCCGCAATCAAAGCATAGGTACGCTGCTGTATTCCTTGCGCGGCGCATGGCAGCCTTTCCGAACTGGAGTGCTCTGCATAGATACGCCACTTTCGCGCACGCCCTTGCAGATTGCGGGCGGCAGCCCCTCCGCTGTCGTGGACTGCAGCGGAGCGTTCGGAATCGACTTCAAGCAGTGGATCGGCAGCGGTGTGCCCGGCAACCTGCTGCCGGGAACCGTGCTTCACTGCCAGTACTGGTATCGCGAGGCGGTCCCCGGGATCGGACCCGTGGACCGCTTCAGCGATTCCGGCTACTTCGAGCTCGCGCCCTGATCAGGGCGTCGAGTCCTCAAACAGGCTGCGGCTCAGCAGGTCGCCGTTTTTCTGCGTACCGCTGATGAAGGGGGCATCCACCGCGTAACCGGCACTGCCTGTGCGCTCGATCAGCATCGCAAGGAAGGCCGGGTCGGAGATGGTGGCTGCGGTGGATACGGCATTGAGGCCGTTCAGGCGCAGCCAACCGGTTTCGACCCCGATGTCCTCCTGGGGATCATGAGCTGTGTTGTCGCGCAGGAAGGAGTCGAGGAACACCTGGCTGACGTCAAGCAGCGACACCTTCGTCCAGCATTGGAAGCTGAACTGGCCCGAGAAGGCCTCTTCGTTGTCGTTGTAAGCCAGCAGATCCAGGGTCGCCGTGAACTCGCTGCCGCCGGTCAGGTTGAGCAGCACAAGCTGGCTCTCAAAGTCGGGGCGCTGGCCGAGGAAGCGCGGGATGAGGATCTCGTCCGGTGCGCACGAGTATTCAATGTCGTTCAGGTCGCGCAGGCCATCGTTGTCGCGATCCGTGTCATCACCCTGCGCTCCGATGCCGAGGAAGACCTCCGGCTCGTAGGAGTAGTCGAGCTGCGACAGGCCCTGAATGATCATGGCGTGTCCAATCAGGTGGTTATGGACCATCGCCTTGCCCGTGATCCGGTTCTTGGCGAAGACGTAGACATAACCCTGCGACTGGTTGGGGTTGTGCGCGCTGGTGATGACGCTGATCGTGTCGTTGGACGTCAGCATCTCCGTTCGGTTGTACTCCAGGCACGGGATGGTCTGACCGGATGCCGCCATGCGGCCGATGTAGACGAACTCGACCTTCACGGCATCGAGTTCCTCTGCGGTGTTGGTCACCGTCAGCAGCGTCAGATCGCCCGTGCGGTTGTCGAACTCGGGGAATACCAGGAGGCTCGCCGGGACGCGCAAGCCCGCTTGACAGTCCGGATCCGGAGCATCAGGCAGCGATTCGATGGAAAAGTCGAACAGCACCGGGCTGGCGGAGACACTCGTGCTGGCGCGCGTGAAGTCAAAGCGGGCCTCGACGAAACGACCGAAGACGCCGCTGAACGCAACACCGTTGTTGATCGGCTGGAACGTAGCCAGCGCGAGGTCTGCAGGGGTGTTCGCAATGCGGAACTGCGCGGCGAGTGCCGTCTGCGCGGGAACGCTGGCCGTATAGCTCAGCTTGCCGAACTGAGTGCTGATCGAGCCCGAGTCGTAGACCACCGACCACGAGCCGTTGGGTTGCTGGGGCGACAGGGGAACTTCACCGCACATCGAACCGAAGTTCTTGGCGTTGGAGAGCGAGGGCAGCGTGACCTGCAGGTCGAGGGAGCCGAGGCCATCCGCTCCGCCGTTGGGATCGATTCGCACCAGCTTGTTGGCGACGGCGCATGAAACCCAGACCTTGCCGTTGCTGTCGACGCTGACGCCCTCGGGGCCGGCAGGCAGGTCGATTTTCTTGCGCAGGATGCCGTTCGTGTCGATGCGGCAGATGCGGTTTGAGCTCGCGTTAGCCCCGCTGACCCAGACATCGTTGTCGATCGACGTCGATGCGAGCGTGAAATTGCCCGTGCGATCGGTCGGCAACGCCTTGGGGAAGCCAGCCACCTGCGTGCCGTCCGCGAGACGCTTGTTGACGCGGTTCTGTGCGAGGAACTCCGTGCTCCACGCTGCCCCCGTGCTGTCGACGGTCACGCCGGCATTGCCCGGGAAGGGCGGGAACGGCTCGATCAGGCACTGCGTGGTGAGCGTGTTGGTGTCCAGACGCAGCAGCCGGCCTTCCTGCGGGCTGGTCGACCAGAGAATGCCTGCCGGGCTGATGACGCCGCCGTAGCCGCCGCAGGTGGTCGGGACGGTGGAGAGTATCGCCCCGTTGCTGCCGTTGAGCTTCTGGAACGGTTGACCGGCGCCACCTGCGGGGTAGCCGCCGACCCAGACATCGTTGGAGCTGTCCACCGAAACGTGCAGGACCGCGATCGGAGCGACGCGCTGGTAGACGAGGATGAGCTCATCATCGGCGTCCTGTACCAGACCATCCGTCCCGCCCAGGCCGTCGGTCACATTGGTCCAGTTGAGGACGTTGTTGAGGCCGCGCGAGGTGCGGATGAGACCATCACCATTGCGGTCGACGGCCGTGCTGTAGAGAAAGGGCGGCTTTAAGTACTCGCCGTTGGGGCTGGGGTTGCCGAGCGCATCCGTACGCGTGCCGCCGACGATGATGCCGATCTTGACGACCGAGCCTTTGGCGATGCCGTTGACCAGACCAGACTCGCCCTCATTGCTGACCCACACGTTGCCCAGCGAATCCACCGCGGTGCGCGAGGGGGCCGTACCGAAGAACTGGCCGGGCTGACCCTGAGGCGCGGTCCGATAGTCGCCCATGATCTCCCCCGTGTTGGCGTTGACGCGCACCATGCGGCCCAGACCGTTGAGCGCCACGCACACGAAGGGCAGCGTGCCCGCAGGAGGCACGGTGTCCAGTTGGAGCTGGTCTGCCACCGAGGTGTTGACCTGGTTCAGGACGCCCTGCTGAAAGTCGGCGGTCGTGGTGTATGTCTGGGAGACCTGAGCGTGGGCGGGAAGGCCCAGCAGGGACAGACTCAGGGCGGAAAGGAAGCGGAGGGTATAGGAGGAAGTCATGGTGCGGCCGGTGAGGGAAGAGGGCGGCCCAGCGGGGGCCGACCGGCCTATGATTGAAACTTCCTAGGAAAAGCCTGTCAATCAGTATTCTTGTGATATATTGACCGGCGATTAGGGGGCTAGCACCTGCTGCAAGAAGGCCCTCAGGCCCTCCCAGGCCAGCTCGGCGCTCTTGGTTTCGTAGCGCGGACTGGAGGGATTGGCGAAGGCGTGCTCGGCGCGGAAAAGGCTGATCTGATGCTCCTTGCCTGCGTCTGTGAGGCCTTGGACGAATTGTCCCACCGTGCTGACGGGGATGCTGCGGTCGAGTGAGCCGAAAACGGCGTAGACCGGGGCCCGGAGGGAGGCGAGATCCTCCTTGGCGGTCGGCACCTGCCCGTAATAGAGCGCGCAGGCATTCAGGGTCGGCGAGGCGAGTGCCAGGCGCAAGGACATGCCACCGCCGAAGCACCAGCCCAGCGAGGCGACCTTGCCGGCCTTGGTCTGGGCGTCCTCTCTCAGGAAGGATTCCGCAGCCTGCATCAGCTTCACGGCCTGCTCAGGATCGCAGTTCTTCATGGCGTTCATCGCCTCATCGCGGGTCTTCGCCACCACACCGCCGTACAGATCGACGGCCAAGGCCGCATACCCATCCAGTGCCAAGCGGTCCGCCCAGTGCCGGACGTGGTTGTTGAGACCCCACCACTCGTGGATCACCAGCACGGCCGGTCGCCCTGAGCGCGGCGTCTTCGGCAAGCTGAGGTAGCAGTGCGCCTTGTCGATGACGACCTCCTTCCCCAGCAGGGCCTTTCCGTCATCGGCCTTGAGATCGTGCATGGCCTTGAACTGGGATTCGCTGACCGAGCCGGTCGAACCGGTGACGGGAACCTGCGAGGGGAACAGGGGAGCAAGCAGGAGCAGCGCGGAGATCAGCATCGCCGTATCGTAACTGCATGACGACACGCCTGCAGGTGGATGCGCATCCGTTGCTTGAACTCGGCTGGGTTGAGGCTGCCTTCCCGGCTCCGTTGGAAGCTGTGACGCTGAGCGGCACGGTCACGGCGCTGATGCAGCCCGGCTGCCATGCGCCGATGAGCACCCACGACGACCTGCGCAAGCATGTCCGGGACCTGCTGCGGCACGGCGGCTACAAGCCCACGGGGCGCGGGAAGCCTTCGAGCGAGTATCTGCACGGTGTCTGGCAGAGCGGCGCGCTGCCTGTGATCAATGTCGCGGTGGATATCGGCAACATGGTTTCGCTGCACAGTGGCCTGCCGATCAGTGTGGTGGATCTGGACAAGGCCCGCGAGCCGCTTTCCGTCGGCATTGCTACAGAGGGAACGAGCTACATTTTCAATGCTTCCGGCCAGACGATTGATCTGGGTGGTCTGCTGTGCCTGCGCGACGCAGATGGTCCGTGCGCGAATGCGGTCAAGGACGCGCAGCGCACGAAGACCACGCCCCAGACACGGCGTGTGATCGTGACCGTGTGGGGCACGATGGCGATGCCCGGACGCACTGAGCAGACTGTGCAGTGGTTGGCGAGCCTGCTGGCGGCGCATGGTGCGAGCGTGCAGTCATCACACGGACGCTGATGGCCCGGTGAAAAGCCGCGCGCCCTGCGAACCGTTGCCGGTGCGCAGGGCGCGCGGGTGTTTCCAGCGGCCCTGAAGATCAGTGGAACAACCAGCCGCGGGTGGCGAAGTCAGACCAGGTGAACAGGAACATGATCAGCAGCCACAGGACGCTGGCGCCGACCATCGTCTGCACCAGCTTCGGGCTGTACTTCACGTGCATGAAGATCAGGATCACGAGCAGCGCCTTGACCGTGGCGATCGTGAGAGCGACCAGAGTGTTGAAGATGCCCAGGTCCATCTTCGCCGTCCAGACGGTGGCGAAGGTCAAGGCGATCAGCGCGAAGAAGACACCGAAGTAGTGCCGCAGGGGCACGACATGGTGCTCTTCGTGGTGGTTGTCGTTGGCGCTCATGGTCAGTGGGCTCCCGTGTGCACGTGCGCACCCAGCAGGTAAAGCATGGGGAAGAGGAAGATCCAGACGAGGTCGACGAGGTGCCAGTACAGGCCGCTCATCTCAAGGCCGTCGTAGTTGGAGGGGGTGAAGTAGCCCTTCCAGGACGACACCATCATCCACGCCATGATTCCGATGCCAACGATCATGTGGAAGGCGTGGAGACCCGTCATCGCGAAGTAGATCGAAAAGAAGATCCGCGCGCCGGCAACATGCTCACCGAACAGCTCGGCGGGGTGGCCATCGGCGGCCAGGAAGCCGGGTCCGGGCAGCATGCCGTGGTCCCACTTGGCCTTGTACTCGAAGTACTTGATCACGAGGAACGCGACGCCGAACATGACGGTCAGGACCAGCCACGCGATCTGCGGAATGCGTCCCTGCCCGGTCTGAGCCGAGCGGATCGCCAGCGCCATGGTGAGCGACGAGAAGATCAGCACCGCAGTGTTGATGCCACCCAACGTGACGTTGAGCTGGTTGCTCGCCAGAAGGAACGCCTCGGGGTAGAGGTTGCGGTAGATCAGGTAGGCCAGAAACAGGCCACCGAAGAACATGACTTCGGTGAGCAGGAAGGCCCACATGCCCAGCTGAGCGGACTCATGCTGCTGCTTGAGGTCATCGAAGTGGTGGGCCAGTCGGACGCCGCCGGCGTGGCCTGCATGGGAGTGCTGCTGCATGGAAGAGCGAATCTCCTGTGAGTGGGCTCAGTGGTGGGCCGGGCTGGGGATCTGCGACGGATAGGCGTAGGCCTCTTCCGTGACGACCGGGATCTTCTCGAAGTTGGCGGTGATCGGCGGAGAGGGGATGTCCCACTCCAGACCCTTCGCCATCCAGGGGTTGGCAGGGGCCTTCTTGCCCGCGATCAAAGCCCAAGTGATGTTGATGCCGCCGAGCAGCAGGCCCGCCGACAGCGTCATCGCACCGCCCGAGGAGAGCACGTTCAGCACCTGCCACTCTTCAGGGTAGTAGTGGTAGCGGCGCGGCATGCCCATATAGCCCAGGATGAACTGCGGGAAGAACGTCAGGTTGAAGCCGACGAAGATCACGATCGCAGCCAGCTTGGCGGGGCCTTCGGGGTACATCTTCCCGAACATCTTCGGGAACCAGAAGTGCAGGCCAGCGAGGTAGGCGAACATCGCCGAACCAACCATCACGTAGTGGAAGTGGGCGACGATGAAGTAGGTGTCGTGGATGTGGATGTCGAGGCCGAGGTTCGCGCAGAACAGGCCCGTGAGACCGCCGATCAGGAACAGTCCCATGAAGCACATCGCATACACCATGGGCGTGTCCATCGAGACTGAGCCCTTGTACATCGTGGCTGTCCAGTTGAAGACCTTGATCGCGCTCGGAACCGCGACGATGTAGGTCAGGATCGAGAACACGATGTTCACATAGGCGGACTGGCCGCTGGTGTACATGTGGTGGCCCCAGACCAGGAAGCCGATGATCGCGATGCCCAGCGAGGACATGGCAACGAAGGGATAGCCGAACACGCGCTTGCGCGAGAAGCAGGCGATCACTTCGCTGATCACACCCATTCCCGGGAGGATCATGATGTACACAGCCGGGTGGCTGTAGAACCCGAACATGTGCTGGAACAGCACCGGGTCACCGCCCGTGGCCGGGTCGAAGATGCCCATGTGGAACACGCGCTCAAGGAACATCGCCAGCACGGTGACGGCGACGACCGGCGTGCCCAGCAGCATGATCAGCGCGGTCGCGTAGTGCGCCCACACGAAGAGCGGCAGGCGGAACCAGGTCATGCCCGGCGCACGCATCTTGTGCACCGTGACCATGAAGTTCAGACCCGTCAGGATCGACGAGAAGCCGGAGATGAACACGGCGGCCGCAGCGAGCGCCACGTTGGTGTTCGAGTAAGTCGAACTGAAGGGCGGATACAGGGTCCAGCCCGTGTCGAGGCCACCCATGAAGATCAGCAGCACTCCCAGCGAGCCGCCGATCATGTAGATGTACCAGGACATCAGGTTGATCTTCGGGAACGCCACATCGCGCGTGCCGATCATGATCGGCAACAGGAAGTTGCCGAGCGTTGCCGGGATCGACGGGATGAGGAAGAAGAAGATCATCACCACGCCGTGCAGCGTGAAGACCTTGTTGTAGGTGTCCGAGTCGAACACATCGCCCTTGGGCGTGAAGAGCTCGGCGCGGATGCCCAGCGCGAACAGGCCGCCCACGGCGAAGAAGACCGTGATAGCGATCAGGTAGAGGACGCCGATGCGCTTGTGGTCGACGGTCAGCAGCCACGACTTCAGCGTGGTGCCGTCCATCAGGTAGCTCGGCTTCTGGGTGTCAGACATGGCAGCGCTCATTTGGCTTCCTTGGCAGGACCGGCGAGGGTCTTGATGTAGGCGACGAGCTGGAGAACCTGCTCTTCGCTGAGTTGTCCTTCATAAGTGGGCATCACGGGCTCGAAACCCGCGACAATCTTCGCCTGAGGGCGCAGGATCGACTCACGGATGAATTCTTCATTGGCGAGCACGGTGGAGCCGTCCTTGAGCTTGACCTGCGAGCCGAACACGCCGGCCAGATTGGGGCCGCGCGCACCGGATTGATCGTGGTGGCAGGTGTTGCAGCGGTTGGCTTCGAAGAGCTTCTTGCCCGCCTCCTCGGCCGTGTCGCCGCTGAGGTTGCCCGCCAGCCAGTTGGCGTAGTCCTCCGCCGACAGCACATGCACCTTGCCGATCATCTGGGAGTGCTTTGTTCCGCAGAACTCCGCGCAGAAGATGTGGTAGGTCCCCGGCTTGGTCGCTTCGAACCAGGCCTGCGAATAGCGGCCGGGCACGGCGTCGCGCTTCATGCGGAAGGCGGGGATGTAGTAGCTGTGGATCACATCCTCGCTCGTGATCGTCAGGCGCACCGGCGTGTTGACCGGCACATGCAGATCGTTGATCTCGCGTTGGCCGGTGGGGTGTTGGACTTTCCACATCCACTGCTTGCCGACCACGTAAACATCCATCGCGCCTTTGGGCGGCGTGACAGCGCGCACGTAGAGCCAGGCGCCCCAGCCGAACATGGTCATCATCAGGATCAGCGGGACGACCGACCAAGTGATCTCAAGCAGGTGGCTGCCCTCGATCTGCTGAATGGCGGTGTGGGTGGGGTTGCGACGATAGCGGATCGCGAAGTAGACGATCGCGATGACCACACCGATGGCGAAAACCGCGCAGACCAGGTTGAGGTACAGGTAGACAAGATCCACCTGACCAGCGATGGTCGACGCGTTCTCGGGGAACATGGGGATTTGGTTGCCCATAAGAACTTTCTATGCACCCCCCGGCGTCATGCGCGTGCCCGAACGGTCACGGCGCAGCTGGAGGAAGATGAAACCGAACAGGGCGGCGAGGAATACCGCCCCGGTGATGCGCAGCGAATTGGTCAGGGCAAAGCCGTACTTGCCCGTCTTGGGGTCGTAGTGGAAGCACATCATCAGGATGCGGTCCACAACAGTGCCGACCTTGCCCTCGGACGCTTCAACCAACGCAAGACGCAGGTCTAGAGCCGAGTAATCGATGCCGAAGAAGTACTTCGAGACGCGCCCGTCGGGGGTCAGCACCACAAAGCCCGGCTCGTGCGCGTACTCGCCGGTTTCCCGGTCGAAGTAGTAGCGGAAGCCGACAGCGTTCGAGAGCGCGTGAATGGCGTCCGTGCCGGGACCCGTCGGCTCGCCGTTGGCGGCGAGCACAGGATCACCTGCAGGCAGCGGCATCGGCGAAACCCAGTGCCAGCCGTTCTCGGCGCCCTCGCGCCCCAGCAGGCTGAGGTACTTCTCGCGCTTCTCCACGGCGAGCGCGGGCTCCTCCGTGGGATTGATCGTGTATGTGAGGATCTCGAAGTCCTGACCCGGAGCGAGGCTCAACGGGCGGACGGCGCGCACGAGGCTGTTGAGCACCTGGGTGCACAGCATCGGGCAGCCGTAGTATACGGGTGTCAGCAGAACGGGCTTGTTGCCGTTGAAGTACTTCGCGAGCTGGACCTCTGCGCCGCTTTCGTCACGGAAGGTCAGATCCAGCGGGATCTTCGCGCCGAGCTTCTGATCGAAAGCCACCTGTTCGCGGACTTCCTTGATGTCGGCGGGCTTCTGGCCCGAGGCGGCACCGCCCACGAGCACGAAGGCTCCCAGCGCGCCGAGTACGGCGCGCGCAGAGAGGATCGTGCTCATGGCCGGCAATGTCATCGTTGCCTCACTTGCGAACGGGCAGGGTCTCGATGGCCTTCTGCATGGCCTTCTCGATCGGGATGTGCACCAGCTTCTGGGTTTCATCCACCCAACCGTAGCCGTGCAGCTTGGCTTGCTGGGGCGCGTAGTAGGCCGGCAGATTGTTCATGCTGAAGAACACGGCCGGCTTGCCTTGGAAGCTGGTCGGGTGCTTCACCTCGAGCAGCGGAACGCCGGCCGGGATCTCGCGTTCTGCGGTGAGCTCGTTGCCGGCCGGAGCCTTCTTGGCTTCGAGGTCCTGCAGGACGCCCATGAACCAGTCCATGCTCCAGAAGGAGACGACCGAGATCACGACGAGCAGGATTCCCGACTCCACCAAGGGCTTGACCTTGGCATCGCTGAGCTCGTGTCCGCCGTCGTGGCCAGCTCCGTGGCCGGAGGAGTGATCAGTGGTGTGCATGTTGCAGGCTTCCCGACATCTCGAGGTCGTGTTCGGTGACGAAGGGCTTGTTCTTGAAGGCCTGCAGGAACAGGCCGATCCAGATGCCGCCCATGGCGACGGGCATCACAAAGTCGATCCAGTGCAGGTGGGGGCCGTGATCGGCGTGCTCACCATGACCGCCGAAGGCGGGACCGATGTACCAGTAGATGTCGACCCAGCGCATCACGAACATCAGCAGTGCGATGCCTGCGAGGATCGACGCGTGCTTCTTGTTCTTGCGGAACAGTAGCAGGAAGAACGGCACGAAGAAGTGCAACGCCACCAGGGCGAGCGCGATCTTCTGCCACTCCGTACTCGTGCGCAGGTGGATCCAGGGCGTCTCCTCGTTGAGGTTGCCCGACCAGATGATCAGGTACTGGGAGAAGTTGGTGTACGCCCAGAGCATCACTATCGCGAACATCAGCGTGCCCATGTCGTGGAAGATGTTCTCCTTGAACACCTTGGCGAAGGGTTCCCGCTTGCGCAGCCAGTTGCCCATCATGATGCAGCCGGCCATCGTCAGCAGGGCCTGACCGACCATGAAGATCGCGCCGTAGATGGTCGAGAACCAGTGCGGCTCGAGTGACATGGCCCAGTCAAAGGCTGCGAAGGTCATCGTCAGGGCGAACAGCAGCACGCCCGGGCCCGCCGTGAGGCGCGCCTTGCCGGCGGCTGCGAAATCACCCTCGTCCTTGCGCGCGGAGACGCGCAGCATCACGCCGGCCAGCAAGAACCAGGTCAGGAAGTAGATCGCCGCTCGGATGATGAAGAACGGCTTGTTGAGCCAGCCCTCCTTGTGCGCGAGGATCACATCGTGACCGTGGCTGTGATCAGCCCACGGGTAGTACTGGTCGATCTGCAGCAGCACCGGGATGAACAGCAGAGCCAGGAAGGGGATCATGCGCATGCCGGCTTCCAGCATGCGTCGCATCGAGGCGCCCCAGCGGCCGCCCGTCAGCTGGTGGATCATGTACAGCGAGAGGCTGCCCAGCGTCGGAGCCAGCCAGAAGAAGAACGAGTGCAGGTAAGCCTCGCGGAACTCCTTCTGATCCTGAGTCCATGCGTAGCCCGCGCCGAGGCAGGCAATGACGCCGATGGCGATCGCCATCTTCTGCAGGCCGTCGAGGTCGCGACGGAGCGTGTCGTGATTCTGGCTCATCTGTTAGTGCTTCTCCGACTGGCCGTGGGCGGGCTTGTCATGCCCTGCGGGGGCGACCTGCGCCGTCTTCGGCGCGCGGACCTTCTCCTGCTCGTCCTTGTTGAGGTCGTCGAGCTTGGTGTTCTGCGACATCTGCAGCGCGCGGACGTAGGCGACGATCGCCCAGCGGTCTTCGGGCTTCACGCGGTCGGCGAGGTCGTACATCGCGCCGTAGCCGTTCGTGATCACGTCGTAGAAGTAGCCCGGAGGCGAGTTCTGCAGACGCTCGATGTGGTAGCTGGTGGGGCGCTTCATGCCGCGCGCGACAACGGCGCCGTTGCCGTCGCCGAGCGGGCCGTGGCAGGGCATGCAGTTGATGGCGAAGCGCTGCTGGCCGCGGGCGATCAGCTCCTCGGTGACGGGCATCGGGAAGCTCTCGGCGGGCTTGCCGCCGATCTTGCCGGCGTAGAAATGCTCGTCTTCCTGCAGCCAGAGGTTGTCGTTGGCGTGGTAGCCGTCCGAGGGTCCGTGGGGGATCGTGCCCGGGACGAGGTTGCGCGCGGCCTTGCCGTCCTTGAAGAACGTGCTGGCCGCCTGCGGCTTCTTCTTGGGCTGGTCATGCATGTCTTGACGGCAGCTGCCGGCGAGCAGAGCGCTCGCCAGCACGGCGCCGATGAGGCCCAGACGCGTGAAATGGGGGTGAGTGGACATCAGTTGGGGACCTCGGCGACCGAGAGAGGATGCAGACTGTCGAGGAAGCGCTTGGTGCCTTCGAGGTTGAACTTGGGGTCCGTGGCCTCGATGACGATGAAGAACTTGTTGCGCGACGCGTCCTTGAACTGCGGCACGTTGAAGACCGGGTGATAGGGCTGCGGCAGGCCGTTCATCACCAGCATGCTGAACGCAGCGGTGAGCGCCCCGAAGAGGATCGTGGTCTCGTAGGCCGGAACGATGAACGCCGGCCAGCTGAAGTCGGGCTTGCCGCCGATGTTGATCGGGTACTCGATCATGTTGACCCAGAACTGCAGGCCGAAGCCGGCGAAGAATCCGGCGATGGCACCGCCCAGAGTCACCATCGGAACGATGTTGGTCTGGCCGAGAATCTCCGAGAGGCCGTGGATCGGCATCGGCGAGTAGCCTTCAACGGCCGTGTAGCCCTGGGCTCGTGCGGCCTTGGCCGCCTCGAGCAGGTCGTCGGCGTGATCAAACTCGGCCATCAGGCCGTGCAGCGGGTTTTGGGCGGGAGCGGGGTTGCTCATGTCAGTTGTCTCCTGCTTCCGTGATCAGTGCGAACCGTGGTTGTTCTTGCCGGGCCGGTTGGGGCCGGGCGGCACCAACAGGCGCATCTCGAAGATCGCGATCGAGGGCAGGAAGCGGATGAAGAGCGTGAACAGGAACAAGAACAGTCCGATCGTTCCGAGGAACATGCTCCAGTCGAAGATGGTCGGCGAGTACATGCCCCACGAAGAGGGGATGTAGTCGCGGTGCAGGCTCATGACGATGATCACGAAGCGCTCCAGCCACATGCCCACGTTGATGGCCATCGAGACCCAGAACAGGACCCAGATGTTCTTGCGCGCCTTGCTCGACCACAGGATCTGCGGGATCAGCACGTTGCACAGCATCAGGCCCCAGTACTGCAGCGCGTAGGGGCCCTGCAGGCGGTTGAGCACCATGAACTGCTCGTACGGCGAAGCCGAGTACCACGCGATGAACAGCTCGACACCGTAGCCGTAAGCCACGATCAGGCCGGTCGCGAGCATGACCTTGCCCATGTTGTCGAGGTGCCGCTCGGTGATGAAGTCCTCGAGCCGGTACCAGGCCCGCAGCGGCAACATCAGCGTCAGCACCATCGCAAAGCCCGCGAACACGGCGCCTGCGACGAAGTAGGGCGGGAAGATCGTGGTGTGCCAGCCGGGGATGATGCCCGCGGCGAAGTCGAACGACACGACCGTGTGCACCGACACGACCAGCGGGGTCGAGAAACCGGCCAACAGCAGCGAGGCGATCTCGTAACGATCCCAGTGCGAAGCCGCGCCACGCCAACCCAGAGCCGCTGCGCCGTACGCGCGCTTGACCCAGATGTTTTTGGCGCGGTCACGCAGCGTGGCGAGGTCGGGGATCAGGCCGACGTACCAGAACACCATCGAGACCGTGGCGTAGGTCGACACGGCGAACACGTCCCAGATCAGCGGACTGCGGAAGTTCTGCCACATGCCCATCGTATTGGGCAGCGGGAGCATCCAGAAGGCCAGCCAAGGGCGGCCGGTGTGCATCAGCGGGTACATGCCCGCGCACATCACGGCGAAGATCGTCATCGCCTCGGCGGCGCGGTTGATCGAGGTACGCCAGCCTTGACGCAGCAGCAGCAAGATCGCGCTGATCAGCGTTCCGGCGTGGCCGATGCCGATCCACCACACGAAGTTGATGATGTCGAAGCCCCAGCCGACCGGGTTGTTGGGGCCCCACAGACCGATACCGATCACGAACAGGTTCGCGATCGTGAAACCGAGCAGTCCGACGAGGGATCCCGAGATCAGCAGCGCGGCCCACCAGCCCAGCGGTGTGCGGGGGGTGAGCACCATGTCCGCGATCTTGTCCGTGACCGAGGCCAGGCTGTGGCCCGGCCCGATCATGGGGGCGCGTTCGATGTCGTGGGTCTTTTGACTCATCGGAGGCAGAGTGGGGCACTACCCCCGAGATGCGCCGAAAGGGCGCACCCAGGAGGCGATGCGTTGGGATTGACGGTTTTCAGAACCCGAGGCGATCGACTGAGGCCCGCTCGCGCGGATCAGCCGGCCAGCTCGGGGTTGGGGTTGACGATCTTCGCGAGGAAGGTCGTACGCGGGCGCGTGTTGAGCTCTTCCAGCAGCGCGTAGTTCTGAGGCTGGGCGGCCAGCTTCGAGACTGCGCTCTCGGGATCCTGAAGGTCGCCGAAGGCGATGGCATCGGCGGGGCAGACCGACTGGCAGGCAGTGCGGATCTCGCCTTCGCGAATGCGCCGCGACTCGCGCTTGGCGGCGTAGCGGGCCTCGTTGATGCGCTGCACGCAGTAGGTGCACTTCTCCATGACGCCGCGCGAACGCACGGAGACATCGGGGTTGCGACCCATCTTCAGCGACTCCGTCTCGTAGTCGGAGTAGAGGAAGAAGTTGAAGCGACGGACCTTGTACGGGCAGTTGTTGGCGCAGTACCGCGTGCCGATGCAGCGGTTGTAGACCATGTCGTTGAGGCCCTCGGGGCTGTGCACCGTGGCTGCAACCGGGCAGACCGTCTCGCAGGGCGCATTCTCGCACTGCATGCACGGGATCGGCTGGGCATGGATCTGCGGGTTCTTCGGATCGCCCTGGAAGTAGCGGTCGATGCGCAGCCAGTGCATCTCGCGGCCGCGGCGGACCTCCTTCTTGCCGACCACGGCGACGTTGTTCTCGGCCGAGCAGGCCGTGACGCAGGCGCCGCAGGCCGTGCAGGCGTTGAGATCGATCACCATGCCCCAGGCGTACTCGCCCTTGGCGCGCTCGGGGTAGAGCGACGAGTCACCGTAGTGCGATGCATGATCGACGAGCTTGGGGTTCTGCTCGAAGCGATCGATGGTGGCGACGCGCACGGGCGCCATGTCGAACTGCCGGTTTTCCGGCAGGTTCGTGGTCATGCTGTCGTGCTCCTGCGTCGTGGCGAGCTCATGCTCCTCGCCGGTGTTCGAGAGCTTGACGCCCGAACCGTGCGAGAGCGTGGCGCTGGTGCGCAGGCCGTAGGCGTTGTAGCCCACGCCGTTGGCAACGCGGCCGGCGCGCGTGCGGCCGAAGCCGATCTGCACCGTGACCGACTGGTCGGCGTGACCCGGCTGAACCCAGGCGGGCGCGCGGACCTTGCGACCGTTGGCATCGATCTCGAGCACGTCACCGTTCTTGACGCCCAGCGACGCGGCCGTGGCGGTGCTGATCATCGCCACGTTGTCCCAGGTGAGCTTCGTCATCGGGCGCGGCTGCTCCTGCAGCCAGCCGTTGTTGCCGAAGCGGCCGTCGAAGATGTGCGGGTCGTGACGGAAGGCGATCTCGACGCCCTCGGCCTTGGGAGCCGCAGCCGCGTCAAAGCTGCCTGCGGCGACGTTGAGAGCAGCGGCGGCGCTGCCCGCGAAGAAGCCGTCATGCACCGCGCGACGCCACTTCTTCTCGAAATCCGCATCGCCCAGACGCATCTTGGCGACCGCGCGCACGCTGTCATAGGCGCTGACGCCCGACTTCTCCAGCAGCGCGTTGAGCACCTCGTGCACGGACTTGCCGTCGTACAGCGGCGCGATCAGCGGCTGCACGATGCCGATGGTGCCATCGGCGGTGCGCGCATCACTCCACGCCTCGAGGAAGTGCGTCTCGTGGATGTGCCAGTCGCACAGGTTCGATGTCTCGTCGTCGTACTGCGAGAGGTGCACTCGCAACGGCACCTTGGCGAGCGCGGCGGCGAAGTCGAGCTCCATGGGCGCGTCGTAAACCGGGTTGCCCGACAGCATCACGAGCACTTCGACCTTGCCCTCGCGCATTTCGCGCACGAGCGTTCCGATCGACTCGCGGTTGTCAGCGCCCGCGAATTCCGACGGGGGCAGGTACTGCACCGTCTTGCCCGCGTTGCCGAGCTTGGCGTTGATCAGGTGAGCGATCGCGTGCACTGCGGCGGGTTGTTCCTCGCCGGCCAGCACGAGCGAACGGCCTGCGTGCGCGCTGAGATCCTTGGCGAGCGCGTCGACCCACTTCTGGGTGGCCGCATCGACGGTATCGTTGGCCACACTCACGCCCAGCTTATTGGCGAGCGAGCGGGTCAGCGCTTCGATATCGCTTGCGCGCACGGTCAGGCGGTGATCCGCCATGCCGCCGGTGCAGGTGGGCTCGTGCTCGACCGCATACAGGCGGTTCATGCCGCGTGCCTTGCCGCCACGCACCTTGCGGCGCGCCGTGAAGTCACGGGTGAGGCGCACGTTCTCGGGAGCGCTCGACAGGAAGTCCGCGCCCAGCGACACGACGACATCCGCATCGGCGAAGCGCGGCATCACGCGCACGTCCTGACCGAAGGCGGACTGCGCGCCCTGACGCGCGTTGTCGCGGTTGACGGGCTGCCACTGGTGCCAGGCGGCCTTGGGGTACTTGGCCAGCAGCTCCTCGCGCTGCGCAGCCAGCGTCGGCGAAGTGATCGACTGCGACAGGATGCGCAGGCCCGCGCCCTGTTTGGCGGCCTGAGCGCCCAGCGCGTTCTTGATCTGCTCCACAAACATCGACCAGTTGCTGGCACGGCCCTTGTTGCGCATGCCCATCGAGCGGTCGGGGTCGTACAGGCACAGCACCGCGCCTTGCGCGAACACATCGGTGGCGCCCAAGCTCGAGGGGTGCATCGGGTTGCCCTCGGCCTTCGTGGGGCGGCCCATGTGGCTCTCCACGAGCAGACCGATGCCGCCGGCGGCCCAGGGCATCGTCGTCGCGAAGTAGATCGGCTTGCCGGGAACGAGCTGCTCAGGGCTCTTGGCCCACGGCACGATCTTCTCCTCGGGCTGCTTGGTGCAGGACACGCTGACGCCGGCCAGTGCCAGCGAAGCGCCCATGATCTTCAGGAAGTCACGGCGTTGCGGCGGGTCGAAGACCTTCTGGCTCTGGGTCGGGTGCTCGCGCTTGAGCCAATCCTCGAAGCGCTCGCCACCTTGGTACTCGTTGATGCTGCGCCACATGCGGTTGTCGCGCAGTTCGTTCGGCTGGGTGGACTGGGTATCGCTCATCGGTGGCAGGTGGAGCAGTGGGTGAGGCTCTGGATCTTGTGTTCCTGGACGAGCTGCTTGCCGAGCTCCTCCTGGCTCATCGGGGGCAGGGTCGAACCGAACTTCTCGGGATGCATAGGATCCCAGCCCATCGTCGTGATCTGATCGAGCGGACGGACGAACTTCTCAGGGTTGCGATGGCACTCAAGGCACCACTCCATGTTTAGCGATGCGGTCTTCCACATCAGCGGCATCTGATCGACGCGCCCGTGGCAGCTCTCGCAGCCGATGCCCTTCTTTACGTGAACCGAGTGGTTGAAGTACGCGAAGTCCGGCAGGTCGTGGACCTTGGTCCACTGCACAGGCACGTCCTCCTGATACGCCGTACGGATCGGCTCGAGAATCGGCGCGTCGTTCCAGACCACCGAGTGGCAGCCCATGCACAGCTTGACCGGCGGAATGCCCGCGTTGGCGGACTCCTCCACGGCCGTGTGACAGAAGCGGCAGTCGATGCCCAGCCCGCCCACGTGGTGGCTGTGGGTGAACTGCACGGGTTGCGTGACCGCAACGTTCCGGTTGTTGATCCAAGGCCAGCGGTTGGCCGTAGTCAGAGCCATGGCAACGCCTCCGGAGAGGACGGCGCCCGCCACGATCGAAACCTTGGAGAGTGTGTTGGTGCTGGGGTGGAAGATCTGGGCCATCGACGGTGAGTGTTGCCGCGAGGGGGGCGGGCAAGCCCGGGGGTGACCCGTGACCTGCTCGGCTTGCAGGGGCCGCGAAGCCTTTGCGACTCCGTGCCAACAAGCGGCAAGAATGTAGGGATTCGGGAGGGTCCGGGCAAGCACCCGGACCTGACTTCTCAACCGAGCTTGTCGCCGAAAAGATCCGTCCGGGAAACAGGAAATTGCACTAGGGAATGCCGCCTACGCACTTGTTCTAGGAGTACCTCTTCCGAGAGCTGCAAACTTCCTCTAATTCTTGCCTCCTCTTTATGGTCTCTTCACGGAAGCGGGTTCTCCTGCCGGGTAAGGAACCCAAACATGAAGCAACTGATCACCCTTGGCGCCCTCGCCCTGTTGGCGCCGCTCGCCCTGACTCAGGCTGTCAAGGTCGACGAGAAAATCCCCGCCTACAAGCCCTCCGAGGGCGTCTCCGGATCGATTAAGAGCGTCGGTTCGGACACGATGAACAACCTGATGGCCCTGTGGGCCGAGGGCTTCAAGAAGCACTACCCCAGCGTGACCGTCGAGGTCGAGGGCAAGGGCTCCACCACCGCCCCTCCGGCATTGATCAGCGGTCAGGCCAACTTCGGCCCGATGAGCCGCCCCATGAAGGACAAGGAGATCGACGACTTCGAGAAGGCCTTCGGCTACAAGCCGACCGCCATCCCCAGCGCGATCGATGCCCTCGGCGTGTTCGTCCACAAGGACAACCCGATCCAGAGCCTGACCCTCCAGCAGGTCGACGCCATCTTCTCCAAGAGCCGCAAGGGCGGCGGGGAAAAGGACATCCTGACCTGGGGCGATCTGGGCCTCACCGGCGAGTGGCAGGACAAGCCGATCAGCCTCTACGGGCGCAACTCGGCCTCGGGCACCTACGGCTACTTCAAG
>SXGT01775795.1_pt1 | contig 82501 bp, 56 predicted proteins | sample 3176221 | NCBI WGS metagenome assembly SXGT01 (sample SAMN11356862, study PRJNA531348) | freshwater metagenome | isolation source: freshwater sample F1-120 | place: China: Fuxian Lake, Yuxi | collected 2017-12-25 | reverse complement strand
GTGCCGCTCGCGGAGCGAGCGGACCACAGGAGGTCCGCTTCGACCTCTCGGCCATCACCGCCCCCTGGACATCCAAAACCGAGTCTCTTCTCGAACTCGCCGAGGCCCACCACATCCCTGTCGAGTCCGGCTGCCGGGCGGGGAACTGCGGCACCTGCGCGCTAACGATAGAATCGGGAAAGGTGGCCTATTCCACACCTGCCGGCTCGCCACCCCCCGCCGGCACGTGCCTCCCCTGCATTTGCGTCCCCGACGGCCCGCTCGTACTGCAGGCTTAAGCTCCCTCTCCCTTTGGGAGAGGGCTGGGGTGAGGGTCAGAATCTTGACCTAAACTTTCCGTATTGCTCCGTCGCCTGACGGGCCTTCGTTCGAAGCGAACCCTTGCCTTCAAGACCCATGAACCTTGCCGCCCGCTGGATTGCCGCTCTCGCCACTGCCGCACTGGCCGCTTCCCTCGCCCGCGCGGAGTCGCCGGAGGATCCGCATCGTCTGCCGCTGGACCCCAAGCAGGTGCTCGGCCACGAGGCGTGCGAGAAGTGCCATGCCAGCGAAGTGGCGACCTGGAAAAAGACGCCGCACAGCACGACGTTTCTCACGCTCCATCAATCGAAGGAAGCGGCGGACATCGCTCGGAAGCTCGGCCTCTCGTCCATCAAGCGGGGACAGGTCTGCATTGAATGTCACTACACGCCGCAGGCCAGCGAAGACGCGACCCAGGCCAAAGCCATCTCCGGCGTCTCCTGCGAATCGTGCCACGGGGCCGCCCAGAAATGGGTCAAGCTCCACAACGACTACGGCAGCCCGACCGCGACCAAGGCCCAAGAAAGCGCCGCCCACCAGGCCCAGCGCATCAGCAACAGTATCGCCGCCGGCATGCGGAACCCGCACAACCTGTATCTCGTCGCCCAGAGCTGCTTCCGCTGCCACACGGTGCCCAATGAGAAGCTCGTCAACGTCGGCAAGCACAAAGCGGGGACGGAGAATTTCGAGCTCGTCGCCTGGTCGCAGGGATTGGTGCGGCACAACTTTCTGGAATCGAGCGGCAAAGTGAATCGCTCCCTGTCCGATGAACGGCTGCGTGTGCTGTATGTCGTTGGCCAGATCGCCGATCTTGAGTTCAGCCTCCGGGCCACGGCCGAAGCGACCGAGAAAGCTGCCTACGGAGTCACCAGCGCCCAGCGGACCGACCGCGCCGCCAAACGGCTGATCGAGCTGCAAACCAAGCTGAACAATCCGCTTATCGGCCAGATTCTGGACGCCTATAAAGAAGTCAAGCTCAAGCTGAACAACCGCGAGCAGCTTCTGGCGTGCGCCATTAAGGTCGCTGCTCTGGGCGAGCAATTTGCCGCCGAGACCGACGGCAAAGACCTCGCCTCCGTCCAGCCGCTGCTGCCGGGAGCGGAGAAGTATAAGAAGTAGCCCTTTCGCTTACTTCTGCAGCTCCTTCGCCACCTCCTCCGCCTTCCTCATTACCCGCAAGATATTCCCGCTCATGATCTTGCCGATGTCCTCGGCTTTGTAGCCCCGGTTGAGCAGCTCCTGGGTGATGAGGGGATAGGTGGCGACATCTTCGAGCTGGGCGGGGACTTTGGTGATGCCGTCGTAGTCGCTGCCGATGCCGACGTGGTCGATGCCGGCGACTTTGGCGATGTGGTCGATGTGGTCCACCACGTCGTGGATGTCGCCGGCGGGATAGGGATGGGCCAGCTCATACTTTCGCCGCTCCCGGTCAAAGTCCTTGTTGTCGGGGAACTGCTTCCGCAGCTCCCGGTTCACGTCGAACATCTTGGCCATCAGCTCCGCCGACTTGGGGACGATGAAGCCGGAGAAGAAATTGACCATCACCACGCCGTCGTTTTCCTGGACCAGTTTTAGGATGTCGTCGGGGACGTTCCGCGGATGCTTGGCGATGGCCCGGGCGGAGGAGTGCGAATAAATGATCGGAGCCTGGCTGATGCGGAGCGAGTCCTTCATCGTCTCATCGGAGACGTGCGACAGGTCGATGAGCATGCCGAGCTTGTTCATCTCGCGGACGATCTCCTCGCCGAAGGGAGAGAGCCCCTGGTTCTTGGCCCCGTCGGTGGCGGAATCGGCCCAGGCGAGCGTATCGCTATGCGTGAGGGTCATGTAGCCCGCCCCGAGCTTGTGCAGGCGGCGGAGGTTCTCGATGGAATTTTCGATCGAGTGACCCCCTTCCACGCCGATCAGCGAGGCGATTTTGCCCGCTTTGCGAATCCGTTCGATGTCCGCCACGGTGCGGGCCTGCTCGAACGCTTCCGGATAGCGCTTCAGCATCGTTTGCACGATTTCTATTTGCTCCAGCGTCTGCTGGAGCGCGGTTCCCGCCTTCGCTGTTTCGGACGGGACATAGACGCTCCAGAACTGGGCCCCGACATTGCCGATCTTCAAGCGGGGAATGTCCGTATGCATCGCCGGCTGACTCTTGGCAATGTCCCGCTTATCGAATGACGAATCGGCTTTGGTGCGCAGCTCCCAGGGAAGATCGTTGTGGCCGTCGAAGACGAACGTGGCGGCATGGACCTTTCGTCCCTCTTCCGTCAGGACCACCTTGGGACGTGGCTGCCCTTCGGGAGCCGTTTTGATCGGTTCGTCCGCGAGTATGGTCAGAGGAACTGCTAATAGCAGGAAGGCGAACGGTGAAATCTTCATGGGGCACCGGTGATGGAGCAGGTAATTGCGATTGATGTAGTTGTCGTCTATTTCAGCGTGCTGAGGTACTCCACCAAGTCCCGCAGCTCGCGAAGCGTGAGGACTTTATCAACGGCGGGCATGGCCGATTTGGGTTCGCTCCGCTGCTCGATGTCCGTGGCCTTGAGCTGCAGGGTTTTGTTTTCGGGAGTGACGATGCTCACGAGGCCGTCATTTTCGGATTTGATTATGCCGCCGACCGTGGTGCCATCCGTGAGCAGGAACGAAACCGTGCCATAGCCTGGGGCGATTTTGGTGCTCGGAGTAAGGAGCGATTCCAGCAGATAGGTGCGGAGGTGCTCGCTGCTTTCGGGTTTGACTTGCGGCAGGCCGGGCTGCGTGAGATCGCGGGAGGCGATGTGGGATAAATCCGGCGCAGCTTCACCGCCGCTCATGCCGACCTTGTGGCAGCGGACGCATTGAGCCTGGCGATGGCCGGTGAAAATGGCTTTGCCTCGCTCGGCGTCGCCGCCGCGGAGGGCGACTCGTGCATAAAATCCGGGAGTCCCTTTGGGAATGTCGGTATAATAGTTCGCTAGGGCGGCGAGAATGGCGGCATCCTTCCCTTGCCGTTGCTCGGCGATCTCCACCAGGTCGGCCTGGGCGGAAGGCGTTGGCACCTCCCGCTGGGCCGACGGGTTGGCAGCATTGGCGAGCAGGAACGCGATGAGTGCAGCCGCCTCGGGCGAATCAAGCGTACCCAGAGACTGAATTGCTTGTTGTTCCGCCAAAGGACTTGCCCACAGCGGATGGACTGGCTCCGGCTGGGGCTCGCCTGGCTTGGGCATCTTGCGAGCAGGAGGAAGAATCACGTCGTGCAGGACGGTATAAGCCTGCAAAGGAAACCTCTCGGCAAAAATGCGAATGCAAGCCGCGCGGAATTTGGGGTGACTGACTCTCTTGATTCCAGCAAATAATAGCTCTTCCGCTCGAGGGTGCTTCCTGGTCGCCAGGAGTTCCAGCGCCGCCGCCCGGCTCTCAATTTCCCGTTTTTCATCCTTCACCCAGCCGACAAACATTTCCTCGTCGGCCTTGATGCCATATTTCTCAATCACCTTGGTAACTGCTGTTTGCAGCTCTCCGCTCGTGCTGGCGAGCAGCGCCGGAACATGCGGCTCCAGCCATTTGCGAATCAACACAGAATCACGCTTTGCCAGCGGACGCCAGAAGCCGGTGACCCGATCACGCTGTGGCGGTTCGGACCAGTCAGCGAGGTAACTGATGGCTTCGCGGCGGATGGCAAGAGGCAGTTTGGTGCTTTCGGCGGCTTTCGCCAGGGCGATGACACTGGCTTCGCTGCCAAGGCGAAAGTTGGCGTTGACGATGCGTCGGGCGAGCGGCTCCGGAACGGAAGCACCTGGCAAAGCCAAGGAATCGGCCAACGCTGCCAGCCGCGGCATCTGCTCGTCCATGTGCAGGTCGCTCACCGCTCGGGCGGCTTCCGTGGCGACGATGAGATCGGCGTCCGTGAGGAATCGGGCTACTTCGGGACTGTTCTGGAGCCTGAGCGCTAGAACGATGCCGAGGCGAATAGCGGGACTCTCATCCGAGCTGCGGGCGAGCAAAGCCTTCGGCGTGCAAATCTGGGTGAGTCCGAAAACGCAGGCATGGCGAAGATGCTTGTCCTGGTTGGCGTTCTCTTTCAGCAAGGCAAGAAGAGAATCGGCGGCCCCTTCTGCCTTGACTTGCCCAAGCGCCGTCGTCGCCCAAAACCTAACTCGTGGATGTTCGTCCTTCAGCAGCTTCAGCAGCGGCTCCCCAGCCGCCGCCAGCCGCAAGTCCCCTAGCGTCTTGGCCGCATTGGCTCGAACCTCCGGCTCCTCATCAGCAAGCAAACCAAGAAGCGACTCAACCGTAGCCGGTGACTTTCGGGCAACTTGCCCCAGTCCCCAAATCCCATGCAGCCGCGAGAACAGATGGTCCTTCTGCTCCGTGGCTGCGATGAAGACGCCGATGGCTCTTTTGCCTCGCTCCGCCAATGCGAATTGCGCCCGTTGCCGCACGCGCATGTCGGAGTGCTTGAGCAAAGAGGCCAACTCGTCGTTCTCGCGGTGGCGGAAACCATCTCGAAAGAGCTTTTGCACTTCCTTGGCGGCATCCGTTTTCAAGAGCGACGGGTCCGACAGCGTATAGATCCGCCCCCCGCGGCTGCCGCCGCTCCACTCCAGGCCGACGAAGTCGCTGACGTACATTTTCCCGTCGTAGCCGAATTCGCAGTCGGTCGCCTGAATCGGCTTGAAGACGTCCTGCGTATCGACCAGTTCAAACGCGGCCCCTTTGGGCTTCACGGCGAACGATTCGATTCCGCCGTTGCCCGTGTAATTGCACATGTAGAACCGGCCTCGCATTTTCTCCGGCCAGCCCGCAGCTCCGCAGTAGGCAAAGCCGCTGGGGCCGGCCCCGAGCTTGCCGATGGGTGGAAGGCAGAAGGCCGGACGAACATCGTCGGCGGCCGGTTCGTCTAGGTGCCAAATTTTTTCCGCATGCCACGGCCCCGTTTCATACGGAGCGGGAATCGTCTGATACGCCATGTTCCAGCCGCTATCGCCGCCGGGGACGATCAGAACCAGCCGGGCGTGATCCCCCTTGTCGCAGTTGTTGTCGTCGGCGAAGAGGTTGCCGAACTCGTCGAATGCCAGCTCCTGTGGATTCCGCAGGCCGATGTGCACAACTTCGAGTCCGCTGCCGTCCGGTTCACATCGGAAAACCGCGCCGCGGCGAGGAGTGGCGAGCGTCGTTCCTTCCTTCGTTTTGACATGGAAGCCCCGGTCGCCGACAGAAAAATAAAGCCGCCCATCCGGTCCCCAGACCATGCCATGCAGGTCGTGCCCCAAAAAGCCGGCATTCACGCCAAAGCCGGTGAGGAGTTTTTCCCGCTTCTCCGCCACACCGTCCCCATCTTCGTCCCGCAGCCGCCAAAGGTGGGGAATGTTAGTGAGATACACGTCCCCATCGCGGGCCATCACCCCCGCGGCCAGACCGTCGAGTGTGTCGTTGAGCCCACCGGCAAAGACGGTACTCTTGTCCGCCCGGCCATCGCCGTCCTTATCTTCCAGCAGCCGCACTTGATCGGTGTATTTGCGGAACCAGTCCATCCCACCTTCAAACTTGTCCGCGAATTTTCGATACATCGCCAGCCGATCGTCAAGCGTTTTGATTTGCAGGTCGTCTTCCAGGAAGAACGGGCGGGTTCGGTTTTCCTCCGTCCCCCGGTTGAAGCGAAACTCTTCCGCCACAAACACCCGCCCCCGCTCATCCAGGCCAATCGCCACCGGGCTGTAAAGCTGCGGCTCCGCGGCGAACAGCTCGACCCTCATCCCTGGCGGAACGCGAAATCCGGCAATCTGGGCCTGAGCCGCCTTGGTCCCATCGGGGAGCGGCGTGGTCGTCAGCGGCTCCTCGGCGCTCACAAGAATTGAGGGGATCAGTAACGCCGAGGCCAGCAGGAAAATCAGACGGGTGAGGCGAGGAGTCATAGATTTCGCTCAAGCTAGTTGTTCTTAAACTCAATGGTGCGAAGGCGCAAAGGGGAAGAAAAAAAGAGAAGGAGGGCATCTTTTTCCCGTCTCTCTCCCCTCTCGTTCTCTCTGTCTCTCCTTCTTCTTCGCGTCTTCGCGTCCTTGCACTTTGGCGTCAAACAGTGTCATCGTCGCGGTGAGTGAGTCCCAGCACCCGGGCCGTGTAATCATTGCGGAACACACCCCGCGGGTCGAACTTGTCCGCTAGTCGCCGAAAAGTCTCCAGGTCCGGATAGGTTTCTGAAATCTCCTCATGCCGCAGCGGAAACCATTTTCCCCAGTGTAGCCGACCGCCGTAAAGCGCCAGTGTGCAACGTGCCAGCAGTTCCGCCATCGCGTAAAACGGCTGTCGCGGCTCCACGTAGGTGACGAAGCTGAACGAGTACCAGGGTTCCTGGTCGCTGCTGGCCATGGAAATGAGCGTGTCGTCGGGGAGGATTTTGCGGACGCAGATAACATAATGCTGCGTGAAGGTCCCCTTTTTCTGCAAGAGGTCAGCGAGGAGTCCGTGCTCGGCGAGTTTTTCCCGCAGCCCCGCGGAAACATCCTGCGTGGTCCCTGAAAACAGATCGACAATTTCGCGGACCAGGGTGGCTGCTGATTCCACATGCCGCCGGGGGACGAAGAATTCCAGTTCCAAGTGGCGGAACAACTCATGCCCCATCAGGAGATTCTTGTCGCTCCGATCCGTTACGCGCCAGCCGGTGATGGTGAGCCGCGGAAAGAGCCAGCGATAGAAGAATTGGATCGCGGACCCGCTTCGTAGAATCGCCGCCAGGATGATAACCGCCAGGTGATAGGCAATGTCGAGCCCGAGCCGCCAATAGAGGCGATAGAACGTCGCATGCCAGCTTCTGCTAGAACCGGCGGGGGCCACAGCTCGCCGTTGCACGAAGATCTGCCAGGAATGGGGAATCAGGTAGAACTGTTGCAGCGGTGACTCCTCCTCCATCGCCAGAGCCTCGGCGACGGCGCCGCAGCGGACTACGACTTCGGTGATGTGATAAGGAACAACACACCTCAGCTGCACGGAAACGACAATCCCCAGGCACCCCAGGCTGCATCGGGCCGCCCGCAACTCGTCCCCCGCAACAATCGTCCGGATGCACGCCCGTCCGGTTTGAGGATCATAAGTAGCCACTCGCACCTCCGCCAGGTAATGGGAGATACTGTGCCTCCCCGAGCCATGCGTCCCGGTAGCAGTGGCGCCGGCAATCGTCTGCTCGGCAATCAGCCCAATCGCGGGCAGCGTGACATTCGCCTGCTTGTAGAGAGCTGTAAGAATGTGCTTGATCTGGCACCCGCCACCGATGGTAGCCCAAGTCTCTCCATCGGAATCCTGCACCGTCTCCACTTGCCGCAAGTGCCCCAGGTCGATCAGCACTCCCTTGGTGATGATTCCATCACTCCAGGCGTGCTTGGAACCGACCACTCGAATCGAGCAGCCCCGCTGCTCATCCAGAATCCGCAGCAACTCCCCTTCATCGCGGGGAGCAAAAACATGTCTTGGCGTAAATCGCAAGTTGTGGCCGAAATTGGTTACGGTCTTGCCCATGGGTTCCGGTAGCCATCCGCCAGCATTGGTCGATGTTTAACGCATAGACGCCGAAGCGCAGCGGAGGAGTTAGTTTGGACGGTTTCCCTTGACCTTCGCGAGCAGTTCCGCCGGAATCTTCACGGCTGCCGCCACCCCTTCAATCTGGCTCCAGGTCTTGTCATCCAGTTCAATCCCCTTCGCCGTCCGCTCCGCCCGGTTACGCCGTTCGACGTCGCCGGGCATCAGGATCTCCGCATCGGGCGAAACCTTCTCGGACGACTTTACGAAATCGACGAACTTGCGGGCTTCATTCGCCAACGAGTCCTGCACCTGAAACGCAGCTGGGTCGAGAATGATGGAGAGCATCCCTTGCTCGAGCTGCGTCTTCCCTGGAACGGTGCAGCCGCTGCCGGTGAGTGCGCCGGCGAGGATTTCGGTGACGATTCCCAGGCCATATCCCTTGTAGCCGCCGAACGGGAGAATCGCGCCGGGCGGATTGCCATAGAAGACAGCAGGATCGCACGTCGGCTGTCCCTTGGAGTCGATGATGCACCCTTCGGGGACCGGCACTCCCTTGTTGAAGGCGACCTTGAGCTTGCCTTCGGCGACCGACGAAGTGGAGATGTCGTAGATAATCGACTCTCCACCAGCGACGGGGATGCCAACCGAAACAGGATTCGCCGACAGCCGCCGGTTGATGCCGCCGACCGGTGCGACGAGCATTCCCAGGCCGCTGGTGTTGACGAAGTGGAGCGAAATCAGGCCGGCCTTCACCGTCATTTCCGCCCAATGTCCGACCCGCCCGACATGGCCCGTATTCCGCAGGGCAATCACCGCCACGCCTCTGTTCTTTGCTTTGGCGATCCCCAACTCCATCGACTCCTTCGCAATCGGCTGGCCGAAACCCATGCCGCCGTCAATGACCGCGATGGCATCGTTCTCAAACACGATTCTCGCATGTTGATTGGCCCGCACTTTCCCTTCCCGCAACCACTGCACGTAGATCGGCGTACGAATCACTCCGTGCGAATCGTGACCGGTCAGGTTCGCCTGCACCAGATGGTCGCTGATGATTTCGGCTTCATCCTGTTCGCATCCCGCGGCGGTGAAGATTTGGGTGACGAGTTCCAGGAGGGGCTGGGGATGATAACGCATTGGATTTCAATTTTGATGTTTGGGGAGCGATTGGTTGGATTTGCCTATCTTGGCGTTGGCGAAACGAACCGGCAAGCACCGCCCCGAGCCCAGAAAATCCAGTTACAATGGACCTCCCACCTGAAACTTTCCTCCATGAGCCGCAACCCACTTCTTAATCCACAGGTATCGCTATGAAGCCCCTTTTGGCCGCGCTGGCTGCTGTCGTTTTGTCCCTTGCCATCGCCGCTTCGGCCTCGGCACAGACTCTCGAATTCAAGCAGGGGGACCACATCTGCATCATCGGCAACGCTTTGGCCGATCGGATGCAGCACCACGGCTGGCTGGAGACGCTGCTGATGAGCCGGTTTGCGGACAAGGATTTGGTGTTTCGCAACCTGGGGGTTTCTGGCGACGAAATCACGTTTCGCCACCGGTCCGAGAGTTTTGGCAGTCCCGAAGAGTGGCTGACTCGCTGCAAGGCGGATGTGGTTTTCGCCATGTTTGGCTTCAACGAGTCGTTTGCGGGAGAGGCGGGGCTGGCAAAATTCAAGGCGGATCTGGACAAGCTCATTCGCGAGACGCAGGCCACGAATTACAGCGGCAAAGGGCCGACGCGGATCGTCATTTTTTCGCCGCTCGCTGTCGAGAAACTGAACGATCCGAACCTTCCGGATGTTGCTAAGACCAACGCCAATCTAAAGCTCTACGCAACCGCGATGGGAGAAGTCGCCAAGACGAACAAAGTGCCGTTTGTCGATCTTTTCGCCATTTCCACCGAGCGGTTTAGCGGCTCGTCCAAGCCCTACACTTTCAACGGCATGCATCTGACCGAATATGGGGATCAGATGCTCGGGACGGCCATCGAGCGGGCTTTGACGCCGGATGGACCGCTGATCAAACGAGACGCCAAGGTTTTGGAGAAAATTCGCGTGGCCGTCCTGGAAAAGAACAAGCAGTGGCATGCCCGCTACCGGACGGTCGACGGTTACAACGTCTACGGCGGCCGCTCGCGGGAAAGTTATCAATCCGGCCCAGGAGGCCCAAAGGTTACGAACTTTACGATCATGCAGGAAGAGATGAAGCAGCGGGACGTGCTGACCGAGAACCGCGACAAGCACATCTGGTCCATCGCCAAGGGGAGTGAGAAGCCGATCGACGATTCCAACCTGCCGCTCATCAGCGAGTTGCTCTCCAATCGTCAGAATCTGCCGCCATATCTGAGCGGGGAAGAAGGCATCAAGCACATGACCGTCGCCAAGGGGTGCAAGGTCAACCTATTCGCCAGCGAAGAGCAGTTCCCCGAGCTGGTCAGCCCGGTGCAAATGGCCTGGGATACCAAGGGGCGGCTGTGGGTCGCGGCCTGGAAGAGCTATCCCGAGCGGACGCCGACCAGCACGGTCGGCGACGCCATCCTGATTTTCGAAGACACCGACGGAGACGGCCGAGCGGACAAGTGCAAGCATTTTATTGACGATCTGAACTGCCCCACCGGCTTTACGTTCTTCAAGGACGGCGTGCTGCTGATGCAGGCCCCCGATCTGTGGTTCGTTCGGGACACCGACGGCGACGACAAGGCCGACACAAAAGAGCGGGTGTTGATGGGAATCGACTCCGCCGATAGTCACCACACAACCAACGCCATGGTGCTTGATCCTGGCGGGGCGACGTATCTATCTGACGGCGTCTTTCACCGGACGCAGGTGGAAACGCGGCAGGGGGTCGTCCGCAGCAACGACGGCTGCATCTTCCGCTTTGAGCCGCTGTCCGGCAAATTCGAGCAGTATGTCAGCTATGGCTTTGCGAATCCGCACGGCCGGGTCTTCGACCGCTGGGGGAACGACATCATCACCGACGCGACAGGGAACGAGAATTTCTTCGGCCCCGCCTTCAGCGGCCATCTGCCGTATCCGCAGAAACACTCGGGCATGCCACAGTTCTGGGCCCGCCCCAACCGCCCCTGCCCCGGCACCGGCATGATCAGCAGCCGGCACTTTCCCGACGACTGGCAGGGGAACTTCCTCAATTGCAACGTGATCGGCTTTCAGGGCATTTGGCGCGTGAAAGTGATGGAAGAAGGGAGCGGCCTGAAAGGGGAGACCATGGAAGACCTGGTGAAGTCCGATGACCCGAACTTTCGCCCGTCTGCCGTTGGTTGCGCGCCGGACGGTTCGATTTACTTTCTCGACTGGAGCAAGCAGCTCATTGGCCATTTGCAGCACCACATTCGCGACCCCAACCGGGACAAGCAGCACGGCCGCGTCTATCGCCTCACTTACGAAGGCCGGCCACTACTGACGCCGCCGAAGGTCTTTGGCGAATCCGTCGAAGGGCTGCTGGCGTTGCTCGCGTCGCCGGAAGATGACGTCCGCACGCGGGCCAAGGTCGAACTTGGCAAGCATGACGCTGCCAAAGTCATCGTCGCCGTCAACAAATGGGCGGCTGGCTTGGATAGAAAAGATGCCAACTATGAGCACCATCTGAGCGAGGCCCTGTGGGTCCATCAGTGGCACAACGTCGTCGATCTCACGCTGCTAAGCGAGAGACTGCAATCGCCCGATCATCGGTCACGTGCCGCGGCAACGCGAGTCCTTTGCTACTGGCGGGATCGGGTGCCGAATGTCCTCGACTTGCTGCGGAAGATGGCTGCCGACCAGCATCCCCGCGTGAGACTCGAAGCAGTACGGGCGGCGAGCTTTTTCACCGTCCCCGAAGCGGCCGAAGTGCCGATCATTGCGGCGGAATTTCCTGGCGATGTCTATCTCGACTACATCCAAAAGGAAACGATGCGGGCGCTCCAGCCCTTTGTGGACCAGGCAAATGCGTCCGGCCAAAAGATTGCCTTCACCACCGATGCTGGCGCGAGATACTTCCTCCGGGGCATGAGCACCGAGGACCTGCTCAAGGAGCCGCGGACGCGCATCGTCTTTGTGGAGTTGCTCTATCGACCCGGCTTGCGGGACGAACAGAGGCGGGAAGCGGTGACCGGCCTGGCGGCCATGGATAAGAAACCGGAACTGCGGGTGGTGATGGATGCGATTCAGGCTCTCGATGGGAAACAATCGATGACGGATGCCTCGGTCGTCTTTGATCTTGTCCGGCAGCTTACCGGCCGGAGTGCCGCGGAGCTCACCACCGCGCGGGCGGAGCTGGAAAAGCTGGCGACATCCGCCAAGCAGCCCATTTTGCGGCAAATCGGCTTTGTGTCGCTGATGAACGTGGATGGAAACGGGGACAAGGCGTGGACGCTTGCTCAATCGAGCGCGAGAAGCCTGCAAGACTTCGTTTCCGCCACGCCCCTCGTCTCCGACCTCGGCCTGCGGGCCAGCCTCTATCCGCAGATTGAGCCGCTGCTCGCTGGCTTGCCGGAAGGACTCGCGACTGGAAATAAAGGAAAGGGCACCAGCGGACGCTATGTCCGCGTCGAGCTTGTGGGGAACCAGACGCTGACGCTCGCGGAGGTGGAAGTCTTTAGCGACGGTCGAAATGTGGCTCGTGGCCGGAAGGCATCGCAGAAGAACACGTCCCACGGCGGCGAGGCGTCTCGCGGGGTCGATGGAAACACCAACGACTCCTACGGAGGTGGTGGACAGACGCACTCGCAGGAAAACACACCCAACCCCTGGTGGGAAGTCGACCTGGGAGAAGAGACCCCCATCGACTCCATCGTGATCTTTAACCGTGCCGACGGCGGACTCGGCCAGCGGCTCAACAACTTCACCCTCAAAGTGCTCGATAGCAGCCGCAGCGAAGTGTTCAAGCAAGAACGCATTCCGGCCCCCAAGCCGCGGTCGCAGTTTGCTTTGGAAGGTGGCGGCGCGGAGTCGCTCGTCCGCCGGGCGGCCATGAATGCCTTGGTCAGCGTTCGGGGTCAGGAGGCCAAGACCTTCAAGTCGTTGGCGAAGTTCGTAAGCGATGACATTGATCGACTGGCCGCGATTCGCGCCATCCAGCGGATTCCCCAGTCGGCATGGGATAAGGAGCAAGCCGCGTCTTTGCTCGCCGTGGTGGTCGGTCATGTAAAAAGGATTCCGGTAGCGGATCGAACTTCATCGGCGGCGCTCGACGCGCTGGAATTCGCCGATGCTCTCACCACATTGCTTTCGGCCGATGCCGCGAAGCAGTCCCGCGGCGAGCTGGCGGAACTGGGCGTGCGAGTAGTCCGTATCGGCACGCTGCCTGAGAAGATGGCTTATGACAAAGAGATCATCGCCGTCAAAGCTGGCAAAGCGGTGGAAATCGTCTTCGACAATATCGACCTGATGCCGCACAACCTGGTCATCACCCAGCCGGGGGCGATGGAAGAAATCGGCCTGGCTGCGGAAGCCTCGGCTTTGCAGCCAGGCGCGGCAGCCCGGCAGTATGTGCCGCAATCGGGAAAAATCCTCCTCTCAAGTCGGCTGCTCCAACCGCGAGAGACGCAAAAGCTGAGCTTCGTTGCGCCGACGGAGCCAGGCGTTTATCCCTATGTCTGCACGTATCCCGGTCACTGGCGACGGATGTACGGGGCGCTGTATGTCGTGGAAGACCTCGACGCCTATCTCGCCGGGCCGGAGGCCTATCTCAGCACGCATCCCCTGCCGATTAAGGACGCGCTTCTCAAAGACAACCGCCCGCGAACCGAGTGGAAGTTGGTTGATCTCGCTCCGGCTGTCGAGAGCGTCAAGAATGGCCGCTCCTATGCCGCCGGCAAGCAGATGTTTACGGTCGGAACCTGCATCGCTTGTCACAAGCTGGATGGCGTCGGCAATGATTTTGGGCCGGATCTCGCCAAGCTGGATGTGAAGCTCAAAGCGGCCGATATTCTCAAGGACATCCTGGAGCCTTCCGCCAAGATCAATGAGAAGTATCAAACGACGGTGATCCTGACCGAAGGAGGACAAACCGTGACCGGCGTCGTCCTCTCCGAAAGCGGCACCGAAGTGAAGCTCATCGAGAATCCGCTTGTCAAAGCGGAGCCAATCATCATCAAGAAGGAAGAAATCCAAAGCCGCAAGCTGTCGCCGGTTTCGGTGATGCCCAAGGGAATGCTGGATAAGCTCTCGAAGGAGGAAATTCTCGACCTCGTGGCATATCTTGCCGCTCGCGGCGATAAGAAGAGCCCGCTGTTTGGCAAGTCGGACGGGCACGACCATCACGGAGACCACTAGCGTAAACTCGCCCACCTATGCCCCACGACGTTTCCGTTTCTAGCCTGGTCCCGCCCAAGTTCCCGGATCGCTGTGTACTCTGCGGCGCAGACGAACCGGGAAAGCAGGTTCGTTTTACGGCCGGGGCCAGATATGGGGCCTTCTTTTTCATTGCTTGGTTTGGCAAAGGGAAGGGGAGCATTCAGGCTCCGGCCTGCGGGAGCTGCGCGGTCGGTGCCATGAGCCGGGCGCTGTTTCGCTTTACCCTGTCGGCTGGGGCGGCGGCCATTGCGGGGTGGTTCTTGTTCGCCGCGATGAAGGGGGGAGGCCGCGGGTTGTTCAAACTGAAAGCCATTGGCGTCTTTGTGGCGGCGGTTGTGCCGGCTGTCGTTTGGGACTGGATCTTTCCGGCCAGGTTTTCGGTCACATTCAATGACGAGAATCACCAAGCCGTTTGCCACTTTTTCGACCCCGGCTATGCAGCCCAGTTCGATGCGCTCAACCAGTTCGGCGCCGAGGACGTACCGGAGCAGCCGGCAGCGACGCCGTCGAATCAGCCAGCCGCGCCGCGGTTTCCTGCGCCAGCGTCGGGTTCTCGCGTCGCCGAACCTTTTGAGGACAAGACGAACCCCTTCCGGAACCTGGAAGACCCTCGCTTTAGAAAGTAACCCCGATGCTGGATGGGAGGGGGTTGCGGCTTGGATGTCGATTCGGCGGTTTGTACAATGCCGGAAAGGGTCTCCGACCGCCCGATTCGTTTCACGAGTATCGTTTCCATGAGTGAGCCGAGCAAGCCATCTCCCGGCAATTCCAGTGGGGGCCAAAAGCCACCAGTAGCCAAGGCGAGTTGGGCTGGCGCGCCCAAGGCCAAGCCTCCCGTTGTGGCGGCTCCGGCGGACGCACAGCCGGCCCCAGCTCCCATTCCGATGCCTGGTCCTGTGTTTTTACAGCCGGCTGCGGTCAATTCCGGCAGCTTCGCTGTTAAGCCCGCTCCACCTGTTCCAACGCCGCGTAACACCAAGGGGATTGGGCTGATCATCGGCCTGGTGGTGGGGCTTCCGCTGATTATGTTGCTGGCGTGCGGAGTTGGGGGATACCTCATCGTCAATCGGGCGTCGAAATCGGTGGCCAACGCCGCGAAAAATGTCAAGAACCAAAACGGCAAATTGCGAGTCGATCCCAGCGACCCTTTTGCCGCACTCAACAATCCTGATATTCAAGATCAGCTTAAGCAGGAGATGACTAAGGCCTTTGACAAGCTCGATGAGGATCTGAAAAAACAGCAAGCCGCGGATGCAGCCAAACAAAAGGGGCGCAACACCCGGGCCCCCGGCAACGGCAACAACAACAGCAGCGGGCCTAGGGCCGGTTTCACCGGCCCCGTTACCATTCCCGCAAACCCTGCTTTTCCCCGCCCCGGCGAGGAATTGGACGATGTTCCCACCAACCTGAAACGGCTGCAAACGGGCAACGACGACGCGAAGCGGCGGGCCGCGGAGTGGTTCGGCCGGGTACCGCTGGAAACGGACAAGCAGGAGGAGGTTTCCAAGGCACTTAACAACATGCATACCGAATCACTCCGCAAGCATGCGCTCGGTGCCCTAAAGGTTTGGGGGACGAAGGAAAACGTTCCAATCATCGCCAAGATCATGCAGCAGGAGGCGTTCGTCAAAATCGATTGCATGGACATGCTGGAGAAATTCAAGGACGAGCGAGCCATCGAGCCGCTGATTTCCACGCTCAACGAGGCCTTCCGCGAAGGGGAGCGGGCCGAGGAAATCCTCGGCGACTGGTGGCCGCAGGCTGAACAACCGCTCGTCAAGCATCTGCACGACAAGGAAGGCCGCATTCGCGAGCGAACCCACCGGATTCTGGAATTGCGGAAGACGGACCAAGGGCTGCTCATCGCGCAGACGCTCGAGGATATCAAGTCGGCCAATCGGGACGTGCGCAAAAGTGCCGTCGAATGGCTGGCGAAGCTCGAAGTGAAGGCCGACCTCCAACCGCAAGTTGCCGCCGCCGCCCAGCCGCTGCTGACCGATTCCAACAACGACATCCGCCGCCATGCCGCAGTCATGTTCGGCAAATATGCTCAAAAGGAACAAGCGGACGAGCTGCTCAAGCTGGTCGACGAAAACGACCGCGAGCGATGGATGGCCGGGCTGACCGGACTTGTCCGGCTGGGTGACGAACGGGTCGCCGAGAAAGTCGGCCGCCGCAAGGAAATCCGCGGAGACGCCTTTCGCCTGTTTCGCGAGACTGGAGCCCCGGCTCAGGACATCGTCTCCAAGACATTCCCGCATATCGAAGTCAAGGATTGGGGAGCCGGCAAGGATCTGTGCGAAATCCTGGGGGACATCGGCACGAGCAAATCGGTCGGTGTGCTGCAACTCGTGAAGAAAAGAGCGACCGCGGCGAAAACTCCCTTCGTTGGCGACGCCGCTGACAAGGCCATTGAAAGCATCCGGCGGCGGAACGCGGGCTAAGCGGACCATCTTCGGCAATCATTCGCCAATCCAACAAAAAAGGCCCGGTCCAACGTGTGGACCGGGCCCCAGGTAGCTCGTAAAGATCAGGTGATCCCGACGAGGTTTGTTTGGTGGCTTGCCGCTTGGGCAACCCGCCGGCGACCTAAGTGGCGCCACCTCGGCTGGTACAGACATACTTCAAACTCACTAGACCACCTCCTTCCCACTAAGATTTATCCCGGTTCAGCCATATGCCGTAGAGCGGCCTACTACGGGCCCCTAGTAAATCGTGCTGCGTAGCACGAACCGATGTCGACAACCTAATAATTCTCGAAACCGCGGCAAAAATCAAGAGGTAATTTCTGAAAGACGGGGGATGGGGTCTCGGGGTTCGGGGCTGGGGTAGGAAAATCAATACCCGCCCGGAAACAGCGAATACCCGTTATACTTGGTCCACCCCCAAGTCCTGAGCCTCACGTCCCGAGCCTCCAATCCCGAGCCCCGCCCGCGTGTCTTCCTCCGCCATCGCCGTCTCCGACCTCCGCAAGACTTATTCCGAGGGAGTGTTCTTCCGCAAACGGCAGGAAGCGCTGAAGGGGATTTCGTTTGAAGTGAAGCGGGGAGAGATCTTCGGCCTCCTTGGCGGAAATGGCGCGGGAAAGACGACGTTCATCAAGATTCTGCTGGGGATCATCCGCCGCTCCGCCGGCGACGCCCAAGTGCTCGATTTTCCCGCCGGCGACAGCAGGGCCCGGCAAAAGATTGGTTACCTGCCGGAGAATCTCCGTGTGCCCCGGCACCTGACCGGGTATACCGCACTCGAATATTATGGCCACCTCAGTGGCGTTTCGACCCGGGTTATCAAGGAACGCCGCGGCCCGCTCCTGGAAAAAGTCGGCATCGCGGCCCGGGCCAAAGACCCCGTCCGCACCTATTCCAAAGGAATGCTGCAACGACTCGGCCTGGCCCAAGCCATGCTGCACGACCCCGACCTTTTCATTTTCGACGAGCCGACCGACGGCCTCGATCCGCTCGCCCGCAGCCAGGTCCGCGGCTTTCTGACCGACCTCAAGCGTGAAGGAAAAACCATTTTCCTCAACAGCCATATCCTGCAGGAAGTGCAGCTTGTCTGCGACCGAGTGGCAATTCTCGACAAGGGGATTCTCAAGCGAGTCGGCTCCGTGCAGGAGCTCACCGCCACGCATCAGGCGGCTCCGGCGACGAATGGCAACCCCGCCAAACTGGCGGACATTCAACTGCATCTTTCCGGCACGGGTTCGGCCATCCGCGAAGCCCTCGGCGGCTGGGAAACGACCAAGTGGCAGAGCCTCTCCGAAGTGGAGCACCAGGTGGATATCCGCAGCGCCGATCAGGAATACGTCGATCAACTCATCGACCGCCTCCGTATGGCCCGCATCAGCATCCTCGGCATCAGCCGCCACCAGGCGACGCTGGAAGACGCGTACCTGGGAATCGTCGCGGAAGTGGTGGAGTAAACATGCGACCCTACCTTGCGATCATCAAAGATTCGTTTCGGGAAGCGACCGCATCGCGCGTGTTGTGGGTCCTGCTCGGCGTAATCACCATTATCCTGCTCCTGATCGCTCCTTTGGGAGTGCGGGCCAAGCTCACGACAGGCTTCTCGGGCGGGGATATTCGCGATCCGCAACAGTTCGTGGCCAAACTACGGGCTCAGGCGGTACTTCCCATCGATTCGCCGGCCAAACGGATCTGGTCGCAGTGGGATGAGGAGCGGCAAAAGACCCTCATCAAGTTCCAGCAGTTCAGACCTGAGGATGCCCAGAATGATCGGCGGCGCGGGAATGGAGGGGGAGGCGGCAATGGTTTTGGCGAGTACCTACAAGGAATGGCCTCGCTTTATGCCGGTCTAAAGGAACTGGTCCAGCAAGACGATTTTTATCGCCCGGGAATCTGGCGGGAAGAGTCGCTTCCCAAAGAGGCCCGCGATTACATCGCCCGCCGCGACAAGCTGAGCATTGATGAGCGGGCCCGTCTCAATCGCATTCTGATCGAAGGGGCAATTCCCGGCGAGTTCAACCCCCGCGAGAAGGAATCCATCGCGGTCGGGTATTTGTGGATGGAAACCAGCGAAAGTCTCCCTTTCACCAAAACGCAGACCGACTCCTTCATCAAGTCGGTTGTGGTGCCGACGCTGATGAAGTTTCTGGTGGGTATTGTCGGAATCTTCGTCGCGATCCTGGTGACATCGCCCGTGATTCCCCAGATGTTTGAGCCGGGCTCCATCAACCTCTTGCTCAGCAAGCCGGTGCAAAGGTCGGCGGTATACCTGTCGAAATTCGTCGGTGGGTGCGCTTTCACGCTGCTTAATGTGGGATACCTCTGCGTGGGATTGTGGCTGATTGCCGGGCTGCGGTACGGCATTTGGAACCGCGGCATTCTGTTGTGCATTCCGATCTTTCTGTTTCTGTTCAGCATTTATTATTCGATTTCCGCGCTGACAGGCATCATCTGGAAGAGCGCCGTGGTTTCCGTCGTGCTGAGCATCACGCTGTGGCTGCTTTGTTTTATCGTCGGCGTGATTAAAGTTGGCGTGATGGAGCCGTTCGTCGTGCAGACTCAGCGGCTGGTGCGCGTGGTCGAGGCCGATGGCACGCTGATTGGCATCACCGAGCAGGGAGTCATGCAGCGCTGGAAATCGGAAACCAGCGAATGGGAGCGAATCCATGTTCGTAACGATCGTGGCGGGCTGCCGGTCACCATTGGACCCATCTATCATTCGCAGACGGATCAGCTTTTACTGGGTGAAGGGTGGCGGGCTCCCTTTGGTCTGGGTGGTCGCCAGGTCACATTTCAGGTTGCCCGTGGCGGCGAAGGTTGGCTGTTCAAAGAAGCCCAACCGCTTCCCGACGAGACGGCCGCGATTCTGGTCGATCACGAAGGGTCTGTGCTGGCCGTCGCGAAGGGTGGAGTTTTTCGTCTTCAAGGGAAGCCCTCGCCCGCGGAAAACCAAATGAAGTTTCTGGGGATGCCGCTTCCCTTTGCAAGTCGCGCTCCGTTTGTCCGGGTCATGTCCGACGACAAGCTAAATTTTCCCGAGCCCCTTTCGGCGGCACTGAATCCTATCACCGGGGATATCGCCGTTTATAGTCGCGGAACGGCGTACTTGCTCAGCAAAGACAAAAAGGGGAATTATTCCCAGAGTGGTACTTACAAGTTTTCCGGCGACGAGAATCAAGCGGCCTTGATCGCGATTGGCGGCAACAACGTCGTCGTTTCCCGAGAGGACGGCAAGGCTGTGCTGCTGTCGCCAAAAGACCTGACGCTCGTCGCTGAAAAGCCGCTTGAGCCGCACAGCCAGCCGCGGACCATCGCCAGTTCTCCGGATGGCAAGCAAGTCGGCATTCTGTTTCACAACCAACGGTTGTGGATGATTGATACCCTGTCCGGCGATTGCCGCCTGGCCAGCGTTCGCGGCCAGGGAGACATCTCCGGCTTTACCTTCCAGGGGGAACGGCTGCTCGTGGCCGACCGAATCAACCGTGTTTCGGATTACCAAATCGCGGATCTCAAGTTGCAGACGGTATACTCCCCTGCCATGACAACTTCGCAAAGTGTTTACTACTATTTGGTTTCCCCGATTTACACGGTTTTTCCCAAGCCGGGAGAGCTTGATAATACGGTCCAGTTTTTGATCACCGAAAAGGAGACCACGGATTTAGGGCTTTTCCGAGGAGACTTGTCCCAGGCCCGCGGGAACCTGAATCCCTGGCAGCCGGTCTGGAGCAGTGCTATTTTTGTGACTGTGATGCTGGCGCTGGCCTGTGTTTACATCGAGCGACATCAGTTTTGAAAACGGATTTTGAAGCGTTTTTACCACGGAGCTACTTATGTCTCGCTATCATTTTGTGATCATCCCCGGCTTGGTGTTGATTGGGCTATCGCTCTTCGGCTGTGGCGGACCAAACAAGCCTGCCAAAAACGGCGGTGGCAAGGCCGAGGAGCATGCCCATGACCATGCTCATGCGGAATCCGGGCCGCACGGCGGGCACCTGGTGGAATTGGCGGAACCGGGGCAAGCCATCAAGGAGGAGTACCACGTGGAGTGGGACCACGAGGAAAACGGGGCGATCACCGTTTGGATTCTCGACGGCGCGGCCAAGAAAACGGTGCCTATCAGTGCCGACAGCGTCTTCATTGACATCACGGCCGGTGACAAGACGCAGGGGTATGAACTGGCCGCCGTGGACCGCACCACCGGCGAAAAGGCCAGCGCCTTCAAGTTCGAATTGACCAGTAAGGAACTGCTGGGAAAACTCGAAACCGTGGGCAAGACGGTCACCGCAAAAATCCGCGTCGATGTGAACGGCAAAGCCTATGAAGGGAAGTTCGAAGAGCATGACGAGCACGGACACGCCGGCCACAAGCATTAGGAAATAGCAGGCCACGGATGAAACACGGATTGAACACGGAAAGTAAATGGCTGTCCCTTTCCATTGCTGCGCCTTAACCAATCCGTGCCCATCCGCGTTCAATCCGTGGCCAAAAAATCTGGCCGCCGGCCCTACGGGATATTCACCGGCTGACCATCTTGCCGGTCGCTGATTAGCCGCAGCGTTTGCAAAGGTGTCGTCTTGGGGAGCGCTCGGACCGAGCCGTCCCCGAACAGCACGTTGACCATTGTCGGATCGGGGCCATTGAACGGCTTGGAGGGATCCCACGTCACGGGCTGGGCCCAGCTTTCCAGTGTGTTTCCGCTGCCGACTTCCACGGCCATGATGGTGTTGCTGGTGCCGTCGAGAATATTGGCAAACGTGTTCTTTCCCGTTTCCGAGAGTATGGCGTTGGGTCCGCCGACCAACATGTAGTCGGAGTGCCCCATGCGGTTGTCGGTCGAGGCGGGGTTCGTGAAGGCCGGAATCATTTGACGAGACGCATTGCGATTGACCGGATCGTCCCAAGCTTTGGACTGGTCAAACTGCTGATAAATGTTCTGTTGCTCCATGAACGGCAACAGCAGCACCAGTCCGCTGTAGAGCGGTTTGCCGTTGGCATCCTTCACCACGGCCGGGGGAAATTCCTGGTAGGTGTCGTGATAGTTATGGATGGCAATGCCGAGCTGCCTGAGATTGTTTTGCGAATTTGCTCGCTGGGCCGACATACGGACGCGGCTGACACCCGGAATGGCGATGAGCGCGACAACTCCGCCGCACACCAACAGCCCGCCGAGCAGTACGACGCCGATCACAATCATCGCCGTCCCCGCTCCGCCGCCAGCGGCACCAGCGACGGGATAGGCCGGTGCGGCGGAAAACGGCACCGTCACATTCTTGCCGCAGCCGGCGCAGGGGCCGGATTGCCCGGCATACTGGTCGGCCACCGTGGTCTGCTTGCCGCACTGCGGACAGGAAAACTGAATGGGCATGGTGAGATCCTCAAAGTGATTTACAAGTATTCGTCTGCCATAGCTGAGTCTTGGCACCCCGCTCCTAGAATTCCCCAACGACCTGTCCATCGTTCCGCTCCACCAGTCGGCGAAGTGTTTGCGGATCAATATCGCGGCGAATCGTCCGCACACTCCCATCGGCGAAGCCGACAATCACCACCTGGGGATGGTTGCCGTCGAGTGGCTTCGTCACATCCCAGGTGTTCGGCGCGGCCCAACTGGTGCTTCCTTTGACCTCCATGACGAGGATGGTGTTGGAGGTGCCGTCGACGATGTCCATCAGGGTTCGCCGATTCCCAGGCGCATCTTCGAGAGCGCTGTTGGGGCCGCTGATGAGCAGATAGTCGGTGTGCCCATCCGCGATGCGAGGGTTGGAGGGGTCCATGAAGAGGGGCATGCTGACGCTGGAGAGCGAGAGGTTTTCCGGTGAGTCCCAGGCTCTGTCCTTGTCGAACCGATCGTACAGCGCCTTCTGTTCCAGGTACGGCAGCAGGCAGACCATGCCGCTGTAAAGCGGCTTGCCATTGGCGTCCTTGACGACGGCCGGGGGAAGCGCGCGGTGTGCGTCGTGATACATGTGCATCGCCAGCACGATCTGTTTCAGGTTGTTGGTGGACTGCACCCGCCTGGCAGCTTCGCGGGACATTTGCACCGCGGGGAGCAGCAAAGCCACGAGCACCCCGCCGCATACCAGGACCACCGCTCCAACGACCAGCAGGATCACGACAATGCCGAGTCCCGCCCCCGCGGCAGCTGCACCGGCAGCTGCGCCAGCACTGGCGCCGGAATTCTGATAAGCCGGATAGGCCGCCTGCCCCGCTGCGAAAGGAATGGTGACGGGCTTGCCGCACCCTGCGCAGGGGCCCGATTGGCCAGCGTACTGGTCGGCGACCGTGGTCTGCTTACCGCAAGCGGGACAGGAGAATTGAATGGGCATGTTGATTCCTCAAATCTAAAGGCACTGCGGGTTCGTTCGATTAAAAGTCGCCAGGCGCGAGGCCATCGTTCCGCTCCACCAGGCGGCGAAGCGTTTCCGGGTCGATCGTCTTGCTGATCGCATGCACGCTCCCGTCCGCAAAAACGGCCTGGACCACTCCCGGGTGACTGCCGTCAAAGGGTTTGGAAATATCCCAGGTATTCGGGGCCGCCCAACTGGCGTTGCCCTTGACCTCAATCACCAGCATGGTGTTGCTGGTCCCATCTACAACGGTTTCCAGTCCATGTCTCATTCCGGGGACGTCTTCCAGAATGCTGTTCTTTCCCGTGATGATCAGATAGTCCGTCCGCCCAAGGGCGGTACTGGGGTTGGAAGGATCCATGAAGACCGCCATATTTATGCTGGAAAGAGCAAGGTTTTCCGGAGAATCCCAGGCCTTGCTCTTGTCGAATTGATCGTACAGTCGCTGCTGCTCCAGCATCGGCAGCAGGAGGACCATGCCGCTGTAGAGCGGCTTCCCATCCGCATCTTTCACGACTGCCGGGGGAAATTCCTTGTGAATGTCGTGATACATGTGCATGGCGATGCCGATCTGCTTGAGGTTGTTAGCGGACTGCATCCGCCGAGCCGCTTCGCGGGCCGATTGCACCGCGGGGAGCAGCAGAGCGACCATGATTCCGCCGCACACTAGTACCACGCCGCCAACGACCAGTAGGATCACCACGATGCCAACACCGGCTCCCGCGGCTGCTGCGCCGGAGCCCGAGCTTTGATACGCCGGGTACTTGGGGGCAACGCCCGCGGCAAACGGAATGGTGACGGGCTTGCCGCACCCCGCGCAGGGGCCAGATTGGCCGGCGTACTGGTCGGCGACCGTTGTCTGTTTTCCGCAGGCGGGACAGGAGAATTGAATGGGCATAATAGTTACCGCGAATCATGGAATGGGAGGTGTCGAGACCGTTTGTTATAGCGGGAAGAGTCAGGGGCAGGAAAGAACCGCCAGAAATAGTCGTAGCGGCCGGTCAGTTTTTCCACGCCCCCCGCCAGAAGCTACAATTATCAAACAAATTGCGCCGTGCCTTCCCTCCCAGCGGGACTCCTTTGTGACCACCAGCGATATAGCTCTCTCGAACGCAGATTTGAGGATTCCGGCCCTCCTGGCGGAATTGACTTTGGCAAAGGACCAAATTCTGCTCGGCGGTGGCCCAGCCGCCATCGACCGGCAGCATGCCAAGGGCCGGCTGACGGCGCGAGAGCGAATTGCGAAGTTGATTGACCCGGGCACCGTGCCGCTGGAGGTTGGCCTTTGGGCCGCGCAGGGAATGTATGAGAAGTGGGGGGGAGCACCGTGCGCCGGAGTGGTGACGACCATTGGCGATGTTGGCGGAAGGCGGCACATGATTGTGGCGAACGACGCTACGGTGAAGGCGGGAGCGTTCTTTCCCGCAACGGCGAAGAAGGTATTGCGGGCGCAGCGAATTGCGTTTGCCAATCGCTTGCCGCTGATTTACCTCGTGGACTCGGCCGGCATCTTCCTGCCGCTGCAAGAGGATGTGTTTCCCGATGAGGACGACTTCGGCCGCATCTTTCGCAACAACGCCGTCCTCTCGGCCGCGGGGATCGGACAGATCGCGGCCATCATGGGAAACTGCGTCGCCGGCGGCGGGTACCTGCCGGTCCTTTGCGACAAGCTGCTGATGACGGAAGGCTCGGGGCTGTATCTCGCCGGACCGGCACTGGTGAAGAGCGCCATCGGGCAGGAGGCTTCCAGCGAGGATCTCGGCGGCGCGGCGATGCACGCCGCCATCAGCGGCACTATCGACTATCACGAGCCCAATGACGAAGCCTGCCTTGAACGCATTCGCTGTCTCGTCGGCGCTCATCGTCCCGATGATGCCCAGCCGCCGCATCCTTTCGTCCGCCACGTCCCGGCCGAGCCCGCTCGCCCCGGCAGCGACCTCCATCACCTCATCAATGCCGACCCGCAGCGCAACTATGAAGTCCGCGACGTGCTCCAGTGCCTGGTCGATGCTGGCTCGTTCGATGAATATAAGGCGGAGTACGGCCAGACCCTCGTCTGCGGCACCGCCCGCCTCGGCGGTTATCCCGTCGGCATCGTGGCCAACCAGCGGCACCGGATCAAAACGGCCCGCGGCGAGTACCAGTTCGGCGGCGTCATCTATGTGGACTCCGCGGAGAAAGCCGCCCGCTTCGTGATGAATTGCAACCAGGACTGGCTCCCCCTTCTGTTCCTGCAGGACGTCAACGGCTTCATGGTCGGCCGCGACAGCGAACGGGCCGGCATCATCAAAGCCGGGGCCAAACTCGTCAGCGCGGTCAGCAACAGCCGCGTGCCGAAGATCACGCTGCTCACCGGCGGCAGCTACGGGGCGGGAAACTACGCCCTCTGCGGCAAGGCCTTTGACCCCCGCTTTATCTTCGCCTGGCCCACCGCCCGCTGCGCCGTGATGGGCCCCGTCCAGGCCACCAGCACCCTGCTCGACGTGATGGTTGCCAGCCTGAAAAAACAGGGGCAGCAAGTCGATGCCGCCGAGTTGGAGCAGCTCCGCGAGCAAGTGGCCGGCGACTACGAGCGGCAAACCGACGTCCGCTACGCCGCCGCCCGCAGCTGGGTGGACGCCATTCTCGACCCCGCCACCACGCGAGAAACGCTCATCGACACTCTAACCCTCGTCACCCGCCACGCCAGCGACGAGCCGTTTAAGGTGGGGGTTTATCAGGTATAGAGCGAACAGTGGGAGGCAGTTTTTCGATGGGATCGAGGCTTTGCCCAAAAACCTTATCTAGGGTACTGAACCTAGAAGCTGGCTGACTCTGCTATCGCAACAGATGGGGCAAGCACTTAGGTTTTTAGGCAAATCCATCGTTTGGAATCGCGGTGGTTTCCTTCGCTTGTGCTTCAGGCTGGTGACGGAAACGTGCGTGAGAGATGCCTGCTAGCAGGCGACGAATCCACGTTTGCCAGTCGGTGAATAATCGCTACTATCCGCCTCCTATGCCGCGTCTATCTTTGTACCTTCGTTTGTTCCTGCTGATGGCCGCTGTTGCGCTGGGGGGCTGCACCATCAATAAGTCCCGGATGGCGACGGAACAACTGGTGGTTTCCGATGCGGTGGACCGAGTGGTGGCCCAGGTCGATTTCAGCCCGCTTTCCGGCCAGAAGGTATTTTTCGATACCAAGTACCTGAGCGGGGCCAAGCTCAGCGGCAATCCAAACGTCGAGTATCTCACCAGTTCCCTCCGCCAACAGATGCTGGCCTATGACTGCCGGCTGACGGAGAAGATGGAGGAGTCGGACCTGGTGGTGGAAGCCCGTGTCGGGGCGCTGGGCAATGACGGCAACGAAGCGACGTATGGAATTCCCGGTAGCGCGGCCGTGAGCGCGGCGGCGGCTTTTGCCACCGGCTTTTCGCCGGCCGGCTCTTTGCCCGAGCTTTCCTTGGGAAGGCGGAACCATCAGTGGGGTGCGGCCAAGGTTGGCTTGTTCGCCTACGACCGGGCCAGCCAGCAGCGAGTCTGGCAAGCGGGGGTTTCGACCGGCGCGAGCCAGGCCCGCGAATTGTGGGTGATGGGAATAGGCCCGTTCCAGCGGGGGCGAGTTTATAAAGCCGCTCAGGCTTCGATGAACGACCGGCCGAGTCTCGTCAAAGGGGACCAGGGGCTGCAAAAGCTCGATCCGCTGGAGGCCTACTCGGCGAGCATCGATTTTCAGGGAGAGCCCAAACGGCTGGCCACGCTCCCCCCGGCCGGCCCTCCGTCCACTCCGGCCAATCGGCAAAACGGGCAAGTCGTGCCCGTCAGCGGCATCGCTCCCTGAAAAAAATCTAGCCGAGCGACTTGCCGTTTGTGAAGTGTGAGCTAACTTGCGGTTCTGGTTCTTGCCCTCGCCAGCGCCGGTCCATTTATTCTGACGATTCCTTTCGCACCGCTTCTGCCACCGCATCACGCCACTAGTCCGCACAGGCGGAATGTCCGGCCAGAACGCCTGCGCCGCGGCTGCCGGTTGTGCTTTGCCGCTTGTCAGCAATTGCAGCGTGGCTGGTGCTTTCAGCAAGCATGGAGCGGCAGAGCGACCGATTTTCCCTGTTAGGACACCCGCAACGGATTGATGACGGGGGTTCGACCCGCGCCAGGATGCGCGGCTGCGGCACTGGATGCCATCGCGATGGGGCAGGATGCCTCTGACTCTATCTACCCCCAACCCATTAGACCATCCTCGGCATGCGCGACGGACCGCGTGCCGCGACCATGATGGATCTGTCCAGTAAGGAGTATGCGATGAGATCCTATTACGCACGAGGCGTGTTATTGACGCTGGGCTTTGTCCTGGCGGGTGGTGTGGCGACGATGGCACGTGGCCAGGAGTATGGCCTGCCAGCACTACTTCCCATTCCGACCGACTCCGACTGCATCATGGCGTCGCCGGTCGCTCATCAAGACAGCGTGATCGTGGAAGCCGCCGAGGGCGATAATCCCGCCCCGCCGGACGCCATTCCCAGCCCCAGCGATGCTCCTCTGCAAGCTCCTCCGAGTTATAAGACCGCGATGCAGCAATGGGGCAGTGACACCCCCTGCACATCCGGCTGCGTGGACAACGGCTGCCGCGGCGGATACTGGTTCGGGTCGGTCGGGGCCTTGGTCCTTGGCTCGCCAACGCGAGGCAGCACGTACCTCACCTATAACACCAATACGTACCTGCCGGTGATGCAGACTGGCGACACCAACGGCCAGTTCAGCGGCGGGGTGGATGTCACGGCCGGTAAGATGTTCGGATGTGGGAACTGGGGTGCGGCTTTCACCTACTGGGGCATCTATCCCTCCGCCCAGCAGGCCGACGTTTACAACACCAACTATCCCATCGGCAGCTATGTCAACTTTGCCGGACTGGACTACAACGCCAACCCCGCCACCGGCTATTGGAACAACGCCTTCCACCACCGGGTCATCACCAACCAGGCCATCAACAGCGTTGAATGGAACCTGCTCGGCAACTGCGGCTGCAGCGGCGGATTATTCGGCTGCTCGCCTTACTCGGGCCCCTGCGGCCCGCGGCTGGGTGCGGGCTGGATGGTTGGCGTCCGTTACTTTCAGATGAATGACGACTTCCGCTTCTATAGCGACAACGCCGACAACGTGTTTGACGGTTCCCCCAACGAAATCGAGTACCTGGTCCGGACCCGCAACAACCTCCTGGGCTTCCAGGTCGGCGGCGGTCTGAACTACCGGGTGTGGAACTGCTTCTCGCTGTACGGAATCGGCAAGGCCGGCATCTATGGCAACCATGCCATCGTGAACCAGGCCGTGTACGGAGCGGCAGGTGACGCGGTGGTCAACGTCGGCCCCTATGCCACCACCGCCTACCGCTTCCAAAGCAGCCAGACCGGCCTGGCCTTCCTCGGCCAGCTTGACCTCGGCGGCAAGTACCAGATGAGCAAGTGCTGGAGCATCGACGGCGGATACCGGATGGTCGGCGTCACGGGCCTGGCCCTGACGGATGGCCAGATTCCGAACAACTTCGCCTACCTGCCCGACGCCCAGCGGGTTCACGCCAGCGACTGCCTCATTCTGCACGGCGGTTACGTCGGCGCGACCTTCTGCTGGTAAGGCCCGGTAAGAAAAAGAAGCCGACACGCGGGCCGCGTGTGGCTACGAGTTTTCACTCGCCCCGGATCAGTCGATCTGACTTGTCCGGGGCGATTTTTTATGGGGTAGGCTTCCAGCCTGCCTTGCAAGCCAGTTCGTGGCAGGCTGGAAGCCTACCCCACGATCCTGCTGTTACGCATTGTCTTTAGTTCCGCCAGGCACAAGCCCCGCAATCGCCGCACCGCCGACGGACCATTCCAGAATCGTGCAGAGCAGATCGTCCCGAATGAACGGCCAGGGAAAGTGGTACCAAATGCCATAAGAGGCGACGAGAGAAACCCAGGCGAAGATGGCCATTAGCACGACCACCTTCCAACGCCAAAGGAACGGCTTGTCCGCCGAGATCAGCGAGACAATCCAGGCGGCGATCAGAGCGGCGATGATGTTGCTGAGAGCTTCCAGGATAAGCGTCTTAGGAGGCATCACGTCTTCCCCTGGCGGTGCGATGATCAGCAGGCCGCTTGGTCCGGCTTTCCATTGCTCGCCAAACCGCTTTGTTTCCGCGTTGCTTCCCTCTTTGGGCATTTCGGGAAACATGTAGATCGCGGGAGGGAGGCTCTGCTCTTGGACGTGCTCCCGAAATGTCGCGTCCCGCGGGATGCGGGAAATCGTTCTGCCCCCCCAGTCGAGCGCCATGTGCTCAAAGGCCCCCATGAAGAACACGAGAATTCCGCCGACAAGGCCGGCAACGAGAATGCGGACGGGGAGCGACATGGTAGTTCTTTCGATGCGAGTCTAAGTAAGCGTAAACTCCGGTAGCCGGACGATTTCGCCCCCCTTGAGGGCGGACTGATGAGCCAGGATGCCGACGCAGGTCCAGTTGGCGGAGAGGGTGGCGTTCGGCCAGGGGTCGCGGCCGGCGCTGAGGGCGGAAACGAATTCGTTGACAAGGTGGGGATGTGAGCCGCCGTGGCCGCCACCTTGAATGAACGAAAGGTGGTCCGCGTCCTGGATCGTCTTCGTGAACATCCGGATCGGCTCGGGCAGCAGATGGGCGAAGTCGGGGACTTCGATCTTGGAGGCGATTTCATGCTCCGGCTTCTTGGCGGTGTGGAGCACATGAGGCTCACCTTCGACAAGCGTCCATTCAAAGCTCTTCTTGGTGCCGTAGACGTCGAAGCTCTCGCGGTACTGCCGGGCGACGTCGTACAGGAACCGCCAGATGTGACAGGAGACATCGCTGTCCTTGATTTTGATGTGGCACGACTCGACGGCGAACTTGTTGCCCGACTTCTTGGCGATATCCTCCCGCACCGTCCCGCTGCCAAAACAGCTCACGTAGTCGGCCCGTCCGTTGAGGAGGCCGAGGCACGGGCTGACGACATGCGTGGCATAGTGCATCGGGATCATCCGCTCCCAGTAATCCGGCCAGCCGTCCATGTCCTGCGGGTGCGAAGCGGCCAAGTGCTGGATTTTTCCGAGTTCCCCCTTCTGATACAGCTCCTTGATGAACAGAAACTCGCGGCTGTAGACCACAGTCTCGGCCATCATATATTTAAGGCCCGTCTGCTTCACCAACTCGCAGATTTTCTGGCAATCCTCGACGGTCGTCGCCATCGGCACGGTACACATCACGTGCTTCCCCGCTTTGAGGGCCTCCATGCTCATCCAGGCATGGTCCGGAATCGGTGAGTTGATATGCACGAAGTCGACGCCCGGATCCTTGAGCACGTCCTCGAACTTCGTGTACCGCTTCTCGATTTTGAATCGGTCGCCGACCGTGTTCATCTTCTCCATGTTTCGCTGGCAGATGGCGTAGACGTTGGCATTCGGGTGCCGCTGATAGATAGGAATGAACTCCGCTCCGAACCCGAGCCCGACCATCGCGACGTTGACTTTCTTGGTGCTCATGTTAATTCTCCGACAAAATGCGTAGCCACACGCGGCCCGCGTGTCGGCTTCATGGTGATTAGGAATCGCACAGCAAAAACGGCTGACACGCGTGCCGCGTGTCGCCACGGGAAGAAGCCACTATTGAACCCGCGCGGCGAGGTGAAAGGAAGACGGGGAGCAGAGGGGCGAGATGAGGGCATGATGGGGTAACGGGAAGATGGGAAAGGAACTTTCCCCTTATCCCATCATCCCCTTACCTCTTTACCTGTTCTTGCTCCATCCCCCGAATCCGCACGAGCGCCGCTTCCTTCACCTTCCCCCCATCCCGCGCCGCCGCTCGCTGATAGTTGAGCTTGGCGAGGCCCAGTTTTCCGGCAATGCGATATTCTTCGGCCTTGGTGAAGTATGCGAGGGCCTCCTCCCGCTGAGCCGCGTCCTGCTGCTCGTTCTGGCGGCGGATATCTGCGACGGAGAGAAGTGGGGCTTCGGCAGCGGGATTGCCAGCCGATGATTTTTCCAGACTACCCGCTAGAGTTTCCCCTCGGAGCGCCGCCGGATCGGATTCTCGCCTCTTAGCGGCGGCCTCGGCAAGCAAGGCATCGTCCAGTTTGCGGAAGTCATGGACCCAGGCCCGAATGCTCATGCCTCCCGAACTCCGCTCACTCCCAATCCCCCGGTTCGCCAGTCCAGGAAATGGAGCGAGACCCCTCATGGTGCTCGAATCTCGTCCCCGCAAGAGGCCGCCGAGATACGTCCCGCCACTATCCGGAACGGAGACGCTGGTGTTCACCGTGAAGAAGCTGAAGGTGGGAAGCTGAACGGTGGTGGGAGGCTGGGCAGAGGAGATAATGGTAATGGCGAAAGAGATCACCAGGGATGCGCCCACCAGCAAAAGATTCGTTCGCTTCATGGCATCGCTTCTCCTGTTCGTATTGTATCGGCTGGCGTCCCGGTAAAGCAACATCGTCGCAAACCTGACAAATCTTTCACTCGCTCCCCACCCGGTTCTTCGTCGTATCGGGAGCCAACAAAATGACCAGCATTCCGGCCGCGTAGATCAGGCTCATGATGGCTCCGGCGCGGGCATAATCCTCTTGAAACCAGGATGTGATGGTGCCGGTTCCCAAGACGCCGACCGCCGTCAGGATGCGGCCGAAGTTGAAGGAGATGCCTGAGCCGGTCGCGCGGGCGTGGGTGGGGAACAGTTCGGGGAGATAGAGCGGGAGCCAGCCGAAGAAGACTGTGCTGACACAGCCGACGGCGAAGACGGCGGCGGAGAATCCGGTCATGCTCGGGTCCAGACGCAGGAAGATGAACTCGCTCAGGCCGAAGGAACCGAGGCTGATGAGAAAGTACGTCGTCCGTCGCCCGAGTTGGTTGGCAATCCAGCCGCCGAACAGGCTCCCGACCGCCCCGCCGCTGGCCCGCATGATGGCGGTGAGGGCTTTGGCGCTTTGGTCCTCCGCCCCGCGGACTGCCTCTGTCCAGGGAATGAGCCAGCTTGTCACTCCCCAGCCGCCGAGAAGCGGAATGGTCCCCAGGGCAATGCCAATCAGAGTGAGCGGCAACAGCGGAGGGGAAAGCAGGCTGGTGAGAGCCCCCGCCGGTTTGCTTTTGCTTGTGTCCGTTTTTGTCTTCAGCCAGGCAACCGACTCCGGCACGGCGAGGAAAACCAAGACGCCTAGAATGATCGATGAGCTTCCCGCGAGCAGGCACCAGCGCCAGGAAGTCCAGTCCAGCGGCTGATACCAGCAGAGCACGCTCATCAGCACGATGCCCACATTGGCCGCGGGTCCCAGCAGGCCGGCCAGAGTGGGACGGGACACATCGGACCAGGCTTCGGATGCGAGCGAAACGCCCGTGGGCCACATGCCGCCGACCCCCATGCCGGAGAGAAACCGGCACAGCAGCAATTGTTCGGGAGTCGCCGCAAAATACCCGGCCCCAGCGAACAGTGAATAGCAGAGGACGCTGGCCCCCATCGCCCGCACCCGTCCCGTTCGATCCGCAATCCAGCCAAACAGCAGTCCGCCGGCTGCCGCCCCGAGCAGGAAACCGCTGTTGTAAAAGGCATACCACCGCGGCTTGAACTGCTTGAATTGAGCCTTCTGCTCGGGCGTCGCGGGAACAACGGCAATTGGTTTAGGGGGGGACTGAAACCTCGGCGCGACGAGGAGCCTCTGGAGTTGGAATGAGCCGCCGCCTTCAAACAGTCCGCTACGAACAAACTCTTCCGTCGCGGAACCCGAGGCGAGGTTCATCAGCGACATCTGCACGCCGGAAAACATCCACCCCAGAAAGCCCGCCACCAGGATGATGTAACGGCTTGTCGGGGATAATTCGGCTGGTTTCATAAAAGTAGCCTGCACACTCCGTGTGCAGGAATGTCCGCTCACGGAGTGAGCGGACTACTGAGCGGCCCCTTAGCCACATGCCGCGCCGATTCTTCCACTTCGGCCGTTGACCCAAAGCCGATGATGGCGGAGGCTACGTCAGGATGGCTGATGGCGAAGCGAAGTGCAACCTCACGCAGGGACATTCCTTCCGGAAGGCGCTTGGCAAGCGCAGCGACTCGCTCTTCATCGCGGCGGAAGAGGTCGAGGGGGAAGAATTTGGTAGTGAGTGTATGCCTGCTAGGTTTTTGTCCGGCCAAAGCGCCGCCGGCGAAGACGCGGATGGCGAAGACGCCAACGCCGAATTCCCGACAAGTAGCCAGCAAGTTTCCAAGATTGGCTTCTGAGAAGTCCGCTGGCATCTCTCGCCCGGAACTCGGATTGAGGAGGTTGTAGGGCGTCTGCACCGTCTCGAACTGGTGACTACAAAGAACTTCCATTAGCGCGGCCGGCTCTCCAAGTCCGGTCAGACCAAAGTGCTCCACCGCGCCGGCTGACTTCAGTTTATTGAATGCCGTCAGCACGCCACCGCGTCCGAGCACGTCCTCCGGAGTCAGCGAAGTCGGCTGAGCGCCTCGCTCCGCGGTGATCGAATTGTGCAGTTGCAGCAGCGTCACCTTCGGCAGCCGCAGCCGGCCAAGGCTGGCACCGACGGATTTGTGGATGTAACCGGGTATGTCGCCAATCGCCTCCGGCGGAACGCGAACCTTCGTCGCCACATGCATCTTGGTCCGCAGATCGAGTGCCTGCAAAACGCAACCCAGCGATTCCTCCGAACGGCCGTCGCCATAGGTCGCCGCCGTATCAATCCAATTGATGCCAAGCTCGGCAGCCCGTTGCAGAGTTTTGCACTGGTCCTCAAACCGCCCCGCGTTCGTCATCAATTCCGCCACGGGCCCCGCGCCGAAGGCGATTGCGGAGACCTGAATGCCGGTTTTGCCAAGAGGGCGGTAGAGCATGGAAGGAGAGCTTAGCCCCCCGCGTCCACGCGGGGAATGCGTTCAACTTCGCGGCGATTCAGCGCCTCGTGGACGAGGCGGCTAAGCAAACGCTTTGAGAATCGCGCTATTGTCCAGGTCGCCGTCTCCCGCCGCAACCAGACTGGCCAGCAGTTCGTTATGCAACTGAGAGAGTGGTAACGTCACATCCGCACGCGCTGCTTCCGCCAGAATCAACTTCACGTCCTTGTGATGCTGCGCCAGCCGCGCCTGAGGCGAGAAATCGCGAGCCAGCATCTTCTCCCCCTTAATTTCCATAACGCGCGAGAATGCCGGGCCAGCTTTCAGGACTTCCAGAGCCTGTCGCTGGTCGACACCTACTGATTTTGCGAAGGACAGCCCTTCCGCCAGCACCGCGCGGTTCAGGCCAAGCACCAAATTCACAACCAGCTTCATCCTCGCGCCGCTTCCCCATGGACCGAGATGGAACCATTGCTTGGCGAACGCTGTAAGCAGTTTCTCGCATCGCGATACCGCTGCTTTCGTCCCTCCAAGCATCACAATCACGTTCCCATCTCGGACCTGGCTGCTCGAACCAGCGATCGTGGCATCGAGATAGTCGCAGCCAATATCCGCGAGCTGCTGACCCAGCGACGCCATCGCCTCCGGCTGACCAGTGGTGGTATCCAGGATGGTCTTCCCCGCCAGGTGCAGCTTGATTTCCTCGATCGTTACGGCTGAGATGTCGCTGGTCGGCAAGCTGAGCAGAATCGTCTCACACAGCTTCGCTACCTCGTCAGCACTCCCCAGCGGCTGGCCGCCAAGCTTGCTCAAAGCGTCATTCTGAGCAGCCTGTGCGTCGAATCCGGCAACTTCAAAGCCCGCCGCCAGCAACCGCTCCGCCAGCGCGCTGCCGACAAGCCCAATGCCAATGATGCCGACGCGTTCCATCGACTATGCCTTTTCGGCAACTACGGGCGAGAAGAGCGTGCCGATGTTCTCAATCCAGGCTTCCACCTTGTCACCGGGGCCAAGATACGTCCCGGTCGCGTTACCGACGCCGGCAGGAGTGCCGGTGGAGATGATGTCGCCTGGTTCCAGGGTGCAATTGTTGGAAATGAACTCGATGACCGCTGCCACGGGAAAAATCTGTTGGCCAGTGCTGGCGTTTTGAAACAGCTTGCCATTGACGCTGAGTTTCATGGCCAGTTTTTGCGGATTGGGGATCGCGTCCGCCGACGCGATGCACGGACCCATCGGACAAAAGCTGTCGTGCCATTTGCCGTGCAGCCAGTCGAAGAAACTGTCTTTCTCGCGCATCTTGCGATCTGGATTGGGGCGGAATTTGCGATCCGAAATGTCGTTGACGACCGCGTAGCCGGCGACATGCTTCAGCGCGTCCGCTTCTGGAATGTGCTTGCCGCCGCGGCCGATGACGACCGCCAACTCACATTCCCAATCGACGTGCTTGGGAGAAATGCTCGGCACAACCACCGGCTTGCCGGGGTCGGTCAACGTCGTGGTCGGCGGCTTCATGAAGACGTAAGGAAAGGTCTCCTTCCGCTCCGGCGCTTCGCCCCCGCCTTCGATGATATGAGCGGCGTAATTCCCCGCCAAGAGAAAGAGCTTGCTGGGCCGCGGAATCGGAACCAGCAATTCCACCTTGGCGAGTGGCAACAAACTTTTCGCCGCCGCCCCCGGGTGGCCACCCAGCCAATGAGCCACTTTCAATGCCGCTGCAAAGCCCTTGCCATCAGGTGGCAGAAAATCGATAAGACTATCCCCCACAGGTAGCGCGAGCTTCTCGTGCGTCGCGTCCGCGTAGGCCGCCGCAGCGACCGCAATTGGAATCACCCCTTCTTCGCTATAGAAGCCGAGGTGCACGATATTCTGATGACGGAAACGGCAGAGTCGCATGGTCACTCCACTTTCAAAAGTTCCACCAGGAAATGTAGCGTGGCCTTCGGGGGAATCGCGCCGGGTGAACCGCGGTCGCCGTAGCCCAGGTCGGAGGGAATCTCCAACTCAATCATTCCCCCTTCACCCACAAGCTGCATTCCTTCGGTCCACCCCTTGATGACGCGGTTGAGCGGAAAGGAGATTGGCTCTTCCCGCTTATACGAACTGTCAAAGACCCTGCCCCCATCCAGCCAACCGTGATAGTTGACCTTCACGGAGTCAGTCGCCTTGGGTTTGTCGCCGGTCCCCTTGCGGAGGATGCGGTACTTGAGCCCCGAATCGGTGGCCGTGAATTTCTTCGCCGCATCCTTGTCCACCTTGCCAGCACCCTTGGGAAGCTCCGGCAAAGCGACTTCTTTTGATTCATCCGCACTTATGGAAACCTTCGTTAGCAAGAGGAACAATCCCAGCACCACCACGCCGCCTGTCAATTGCAAACGCATACCTCACTCCTTGGTTAGCGGCCAGTCGGCCGGAGAGACACAAAAACACAGCCCGATTTTAGGGCGGATGACGGATGCGGGCAACGACACGGGCCTGATTTTGGCGAGGTCGGATTCCAGCCCGTCGTGCCGCCGGAAACGTCGGGCAAGAGTAGATGTCCGGCAACCTTCATTTCTGCGCCAGAACCAAGGGGCACCAGAGGGTACAATCCACCACTGGAGGAATACCATGCGGATGAGGCGATCAACTTGGCTCGGACTGGCGCTGGCCGTTTTGATGGCACAGGGTGGCAACCCTTCGAGCGGAGATGAGCAGAAAGCGGAGAGACTGGTCACGATTTCCGAAGCCAAGCCAGATTCCAATGGCTTTTTCGTCCACGAGGTCAGCTCACCCTTTCAGGCCGGCAAGACGAGCATCCGCGTACTGCTCCCCGATGGTCGCAACGCCGGTGAGAAGCTCTCCGTGATTTACCTCCTGCCGGTCGAAGCGGGAACGGAATCACGCTATGGCGATGGTCTGGCGGAGGTGAAGAAGCATGGACTGCACAACAAGCATTCTGTCACTTTTGTCGCTCCCACTTTTTCTCACCTTCCCTGGTATGCCGACCATCCTGACAAACTGGAAATTCGGCAGGAGTCGTACTTCCTGGAGGTAGTCATCCCTTTCATCGAAAAGACCTATGCCGTACAGGCCGACGCCGACCATCGGCTGCTGCTGGGGTTCAGCAAGTCGGGCTGGGGAGCCTGGAGCCTGCTGCTGCGGCATCCCGATATGTTCGGCAAAGCCGCAGCCTGGGATGCTCCGCTGATGATGGACAAATCGGGCAAGTTCGGCTCGGGACAAATCTTTGGGACGCAGGAGAACTTCGCCAAATACAGGATTGAATTGCTGCTCCGGGCGAAGAGTAAGGAACTTGGCACAAGCGAACGGCTGATCCTCATCGGCTACGGCGGCTTTCGGGACGAGCATGTCCGAATGCACGCCCTGATGAACGAACTGAGAATCCCGCACGTCTACAAGGACGGCCCCGAGCGGAAACATGACTGGCACAGCGGGTGGGTGAGCGAAACCGTAGAATTGCTGCTGCCGAATGAGAAGCGGCAGTGAAACCTGTTTACTGAAGCCACTAACCAAACTGAAAGCTCGATCAATGTGCGTTGCCCAGTTGCGAAAGATCCTTCCCATCGTTGCCGCGTTATCCATGCTGCTTGCAACCGCGTTGTACGCCGACGAGCTCCCTGGCCTCAAGGGTCACAATCGGGTGATCTTTTTAGGGGACAGCATCACCTACAGCGGCCAATACATCGACGCGGTCGGTGCGTACCTGGCGGTGAAGTATCCCGACCAGAAGTGCGAGTTGATCAATCTCGGCCTCCCCAGTGAGACGGTCTCGGGGCTCTCCGAGCCGGGGCACGCGGGGGGCTCGTTCCCCAGGCCCGATGTGCATGAGCGGCTGGGGCGGGTGTTGGAAAAAACGAAGCCGGACCTGGTCGTCGCCTGCTATGGCATGAACTGCGGCATGTACTATCCACCGAGCAAGGAGCGGCTGGAGAAGTTTCAGAGCGGCATCCTTCGCCTGCGGGAAGCGGCCGAGAAAGCGGGGGCCAAAGTGCTGCACATCACCCCGCCGACCTTCGATTCCGAGCCGATCAAAAGCCGCACCCTTCCCGCCGGCCAGGCCGAATATCGCCAGCCGTACGTGGGCTACAACGAAGTGCTGGACGAGTTCTCGAAGTGGCTGCTGGAGCAGCGAACTAAAGGCTGGCTAGTCGCGGACCTGCACGGCCCGATGAATGCCTACCTCGCCGAGCAGCGGAAGACTGATCCCAAGTTCACGCTCGCCGGCGACGGCGTCCACATGAACGCCACCGGCCACTGGCTCGCCGCCCAGCAGCTCCTGCTCGCTCTCCAAGCCCCGCCCGCGGAAATCAACAAGGCCAAATCCGCCGACGAGCTGCTGAAGAGTTACCCGCACGGCCTGGAAATCCTCAAGCTCACCCAGCAGCGCAACCACCTGCTCCGCGATGCCTGGCTTTCCTCTACCGGCCACAAACGCCCCGGCATCACCGCCGGCCTGCCGCTGGAAGAAGCGGAGAAGAAGGCGACGGAACTGACGACGCGGATCAAGGAGATTAAGGGGGAAAAATGACGGATGCGACAGGATTCACGACGCGCATTTGAATAGTCCGCTTGCCATGGGGCCTCGCTCGACTCACGGCATCGAGTTCAATGCCTCGGGAAATCTCGACAAGCACTGGGATCAAAGCGCCACAGAAGAATTGGACCAATAGGTTCCGTTCTCGAGATTTGGATGGCACTATTGCCCTGTCCCTGACAGCACAAACGCCGCCCAGCGTCGCGGCGAGCTGCGCGGAGCTGTCGGTTCCACGGCACCCCCTTCGACCAGCTTCACGACTTTGTTGAAATTCGGGCCGCGAGTGGCGCTGGCCAGGGCGGTCACCTGCTCGGGATGGCGATAGAGGGCGAGTTGTGCCTGCCGCAGTGCCTCCAGCGGGGGCAAATTCTGCTCCCAGAGGTTGCGGTAGAAGAGCCGCATGAGCGCGGCGGTAGGTTCATCGTTCACTTTCCAAAGGCTGGCGACGACGTTCTTGGTCCCCGCTTGATGAAAGGCTCGTTGCAAGCCAAACACGCCTTCGCCGCCGGCGACGTCTCCTAGGCCGGTCTCGCAGGCGGAAAGGACCGCCAATTGCAGATCGGCGAGCGGCAACGCGGCGATGGCTTCGGCCGTGAGAAGGCCGTCGTCCGCCGCCGGTACGCCTGCTTTCGCTTCTCCGCCGGCGAAGACCAGACCGGACAACAGGAGTGGGTTGCGGGCCGCGACCGACGAGCGAATGGGCACCCGTCCGCTACGGGCGACAAACGCTTTCTCATCCACTTGGAGGATTGATTGCAGCTCGGGATCGGCGAAAAAACCATGCGTGGCCAGATGGGCAAAGCGGACCTTTGGCAGCTCTGCGAGGACGTGGCTGGATGTGGCCTCGCGTCCGCGGAGCGCCGTCACCCGTTCCCCGCCGATTGCAGCCAGATCGCTCAGCTCCTGCCTGGTACCGGGCAACTCCGGCCAAAGCCCGTCGCTTTTGCTGCGGGGAGAATTCGGGACAGCCTTGCCTCCCGTCGCCAGGCGGAAGTCGACATCCCCCACCGACAGCACTCGTCCCGCTGTCGCCACCGGCGACTTCGCGCCGGAAAGCTCCGCGAGCAGGAACTGCCCGTGCGGAACCGTGGCAATGGCCAGATCTTCCAGCAAAATGGAACCCGGTTTCGTTCCCGGCAGGGCGCACCACGGGACAGCGGAGAGCGCTCCATCGGGGCCGATAAAAACAGTGTTCACTCCCTGCGGAAGGTTGTTCGCCAGTGGCGACCAGAGAAGTTTACCGAGCTCCGCGGCTGTGACCCGCTCACCGGCGGCATCGCCGACGATTTCCTCTCGCCAGCGTTTGACGAGCTTGTCAATTGGCTCCGCGGGACCGAGATCGATCCAGGTGACTTTCCCATTGCTAGAGAGTAGGAACGCCGCGTAACAAACGGTGTCTTTCGAAAGATTGTTGAGCGGCGTTTTCCGTCGCACTTGTTGTGGTTTTCCAGGCGGGAAGTAATAGAATTGCACGAGGTCGATGAACACGGCATGCGGCGGCAGTTTCGCACCCAGCTGGCGATGGTCCGGCGGCGTGGCCTCGGCGGCAAGTCGACGGAGCTCGGGGAGAGAACTGGCTAGCTCGCGTTCCAGCGACTCTTTCGATTTGGTCAGAGCCGCCAGTCGCTCGCCGGCTGTAGTCCGTTCCTGAACCGTCGATGCGGCGGGGGCAAAGGCAGCCTGTGCCAGCTTCTGCCGCGATTCCTGATAGCGGGCCACGAGCTGCTTCACTTCGGGGGACGACGATTTCAGAGCCGCTTGCTGCCGGAGAGTATGGACCCGGTGAATCAAACCGCGCCGCCGCCAAAGGTGCTCGTAAAGCTCGTCGTCGGAACGCCCGCAAGAAATCCAGGTGCTGATCAGCAAATCGGGCGTGCTGAGGTGCAACACGGCAAAGTTCAGGGCCTCCGCCTCCGAAACATCAGGCATGTGAGCTGCGGCCAGATCGAACTGCATCTTCTCGGAGCGATCCGCCTCGACAGCCGCCTCCGGTCCTTTGCCATGATCGTAAAGAGCCAGGGCCAGCTCCTTGCGGGTCGTGGCCAGATGGTCGTGCCCGAGCGGATAGAGATGCTTCGGATAAAGCTCGACGCACGCGAGGACGGCTTCGGTGAGATATTTTTCCGCCTCCTCGGCATCTCCCAGTCGTTTGTGTAACCGGCCGATGTATTGAAGCGTCGACGCCTGCTCGTAGGTCGGCTCTTTGTCCACCTTTCGGCTCATTTCGAGAGCCTCGGTCAGGCGCTGAGCGGCTCCGCGAGCATCACCCAAGCCAATGAGGACGTTTCCCAGGTTCATCAGCGTCGCCACCACGTCGCGGTGACCGTCCGGATACTGCTTTTTCTGCATCTCCAGGGCCTCTTCGTATAGCTTCCGCCCTTCGATCCCGCCCCCCTTCATAAACGCGGAATCGACGAGGGCAGCCGCCAGATCGGGATGTCCATTGGGGAATTCCTGGGCGTTGTAGAGGTGCCGGTACATCGCCACAGCCTTTTGGGCGTGCTTGCCTGCCTCTTCATACTCGCCGTGGGTATGCAACGTCCGGGCAAGGCGGGTGTGTGTCTGGGCCCACTCCTGGTGTCCGTTTGGAAATTCCTTGCCGATGATTTTGTCTTGAATGGCGAGGGCCTTTTCATACCAAGTCCGGGACTCGGCCCGTCGCCCCTGCATGTTCCGCAAATCTCCGAGTTGCAACATAGTCCGAGCCATCCGCCGATGGCCATCGGGATAGCGTGACTCAGGGAAACAGGTTTTCATCACTTCGAGCATGTGCTCGAAAGTGACGTACTGAGCAGTAATTGGGTCGTTGGGATACTTCTTTTGAGCGGCGGTGTAGACGTTACCAAGGGAGCCATTGAGGTTATCCGCGAAGCTCTGGGCCGTTCTCTTGGTGATCGCATGGTCGGGGCCATACTCCTTCAAGTGGATTTCAAACGCCCGCTGGAATAGCGGAGCCGCTTCGTCGTTCTTCTTCAGAAAGAATAACGCCCCCCCGAGCATCATGCGGGCATTAGCGGTCTCCACGTGGTCGACACCAAGCACGTCCTGGCGAAGCACGAGGAGCTTTCGGGCCAGAACCTCGGCATCTTGATACTTAGCGGAGTGATTGAGAATGTCAACGACTTGGGCGTAGCTCCCGATCGTGCTTGGATCTCTTTCCCCCACCTCTTTCAGGCGGACTTCCAAGGCTTTGCGGGCCGGTGATTCCGCTTCCTTCAGCTTGTTTCTCTGGCGGTAGTTGTTTGCCAGAAGGTAGTACGCCTCGGCGGTGAGCAGCGAGTCTTCTCCCTTCTCCTTTCGAGTTAGTTCCAGGATCTTCTCGCGGAGTGGAAAGGACGCGTCAAACTTGCCGGCCCCTTCATCCGAGTCGGCAGCGGATTTCAGTTCGGGAAGGGTCTTGGGCGGAGCGTCCTCCGCGTGCAGAGTGATCGCTAGACCGAGGAGGAAGAGTAGCACAAGGATTGTTCGGGCATGGAGCATTGTTGCTTGTTATTCTCCACGGCTGGCGAAGCTGACGGCACGGAGGAAAGTGAACCTGGTTCCAAGACGCTCTTGCAGGGCCTGATGCGTCGCCAACAGCGGGTCGTCGATCTTCTTGGGATCGAAAAACCGCGGGCCACGTACGGTATCTTGCCGAGGAACACCGTTGTCAAACCAGGCGAGCGACCGAGGGTCTTGCCGGACCTGCAGCGGCAAACCAGCCAGCAGCAATTGCAAATCGACGTCCCGCGGCAACGGCTCGTCTCGGCCGAGCAGGAGCAGCGTTTCCATGCCGGTACTGGGTTCCAATTCCCAGCCGGTGTCCAGTTGCTCCGGCAACGAAAGCCTGGCGACCTTGGTCTCCACTTCCGGCCGCTGGCTCCAGTCGCCGGGGGTCCAAGGATATACGGGGCTGACCTTGCCTTGGCCGTCTACCCAAAGGATGTAAGCATAGGCAGGGCGAGACAGCTCCGCCTCGACGCGCACTTGATCGTCGGCCGCCAGGGGAAGCATGCCGGGCTCATCGAGAAGCTTGCCGCGCCGCTCGGGCTGCTGCGGCGACCAGATACGGAGACTGATTTGGCCGCTGACAGGCTCGGCCGCGGGCTGTGCCGGGGAAAGGGAAGTAGCGACGGACCCCTTCGTATCGGCAGTCGATTCGGCGGCATTCCCGACCAATCGCCAGATGACTAGGGCCGCTACCAGCAGCATTACGATGCCGACCCCGACTGCTAGCAGGCCACGCTGACCAGGGGAGCGGTTCACAGCCAGCGTTGCGGCAGCTCCTTGTTCGGTTAGCCACCGCCGCAAATCCTTCGCCACGTCCGACGCCGTCGCATAGCGATCCGCAATCTCCTTCCGCAGACAGCGGAGCGTGATGCATTCGAGTTCGACCGGAATTGCCGCGTCCATGAGCCGCGGAGGCTTCGGCTCCTTGCCGAGAATTTCCTCAAAGAGCTGCTGGCGCGAAGACTCGGAAAACGGCCGCTTGCCGGTCAGGGCTTCGTACAGGATGACGCCAACTCCCCAGATATCGGCGCGGCCGTCGAGCAAGTGGACGTCACCGCGCACCTGTTCCGGAGACATGTAACCAGGCGATCCGGAAACTTCTCCCCGGTGCGTCTGCTGTTGGTCTTCACTAACCGCCAGGCCGAAATCCGCAACGAGCGCCTGTCCCTTGTCGTCGAGCAGAATGTTGGCAGGCTTTATGTCCCGGTGGAAAATGCCCTGCTGGTGAGCGTGATGCAACCCTTCACAGACTTGAGCCAGAATCGCCGCCGCATCCGCGGGCGTCAATGACCCGCTCATCATGCGATCCGCTAGCGACTGACCGCGGATGTATTTGGCGACGGTGTAATGCTCACCTGAGGGAAGGCTTCCTAAGTCAAAAACCGGAACGATGGCAGGATGGTCCAGGCGGGCCAATGTTTGAGCCTCTTCTTGGCTGCTCCCCTCCGCAGTTGCTTGTGAAGATGGCCTGGTCACTTTCACTGCCACTTGCCGGCCAAGGGCCGAATCTTCCGCTAGATAAACGGAGCCAAATGACCCCTTCCCTAAAAGGCGAACGACCTGGTAACGGCCCAGTGCCTGGTGTTCGAAAGCGGGGGGGATCAGCGGCTTGGGATCGGTGCCTGAGAACGTGACCGTCTCCGCCAAATCGCGGGATGCAGCGGCCCCACTGCCTATTAGACTTGGGTCCTTTCGATTGTTCATAAATTGTCTCCGACACACGTCTCATCGTAAGAGACTCTTCGCCCAGCCGCAAGTATTTCAGAGTCCTTTGGTACTTTGGCTATTCTCAGTTACAATCAACGCCGCAGCCTGACGATGTCTCAACGGGGAAGGCAATCTGGTGCAGGAATCTTCCATGTGTAAACACGGACTCAGGTTCGCCGTACTCACGTTCTTCCTTGCCGCTGTCGTATCTCCGTCCCCAGGCGCGGAGCCCGATGCGCAGGGACCGCTGACTCCGTTTCTCAAGGAGCATTGTTTCGCTTGCCATATGGGAGAGAAGCCGTCCGGCGGCCTCGACCTGAAAAAGCTGGGTGCCGATCTGGACAACCCCGACTTGCTCCGCCGCTGGGTACAGATTCACGACCGCGTAGCTGGCGGAGAGATGCCCCCCAAGGATGAGCCCAGGCCCACGGCGAAAGCAGCGCAAGATTTCTTGTCGAGCCTGAGCAAATCGCTCACGACAGCGGATAGGCAACGCCGCCACGTCGTTCTCCGGCGACTCAACAGGGTGGAGTACGAGAACACCGTCCGCGACCTATTCAATATTCGGGTCGACCTCAAGGATATGCTTCCCCAGGATCCCGCCGCCCACGGCTTTGACACGGTCGGGGAGGTGCTGGCGATTTCTCCCGAACAGATGGAAGTCTATTTGCAAGCGGCGAGCAAAGCTCTCGATCAGGTTTTTGGATCGGACAAGGAACCCAAGCGAGTCGCCGCCAAGATGCCCCTGGGCCTCGACAAATTCGCCAGCCGCTCCATCGGACAGTTGTTTGTGAAGACAGACGATGATTCGCTAGTCACTTTTCAAGGACATTGGTGCCCGTCCGTTTTTCTCTCGGGCCAGGCCCCGGTCGACGGCACTTACCGCGTTCGCATTAAGGCCAAGGCGTATCAGACCGACAAACCGGTGGTGATGGCGGTCTACGGTGGCGATACAATCGTCGGCCGATTACCGACCCATCTCGTTGGATACTACGACGTGCAGCCCGGCGAAAAGTGGACGGAGATCGCCTTCGAGGACTGGCTGGAGATGCACGGCTGCTACCAGATGAAACCTTACGCCCTCAGCGCCCCAACTCAGGGGCCGAACAAGTTCAAAGGGGCCGGCTTGATGATTGGCGAAGTCTCGGTCGAAGGCCCGCTTGAAGCCTGGCCGCCGCCCAGTCGCACGAAGCTGTTGGGGAAGGTCGATGTCAAGAAGGGAACGCTCGCTGACGCCGAAGAAGTCTTTTCGCGGCTCCTTCCGCGGGCCTTCCGGCGAAAGGTCGAGCCTGATGAAGTTAAGCGTTACGCCCTGTTGACGCAGAAAGCTCTCGACGACAAGCGGCCACTTACCGATGCTCTGCGCGTGGGGCTCACGGGGATTCTCTGCTCGCCTGAGTTTCTGCTCCGTGAAGAGCCCGCCGCGGAGAACCAAGAGGCCACCATTTCCGATCATGCTCTCGCTTCGCGGCTCTCGTACTTTCTTTGGAGCTCGATGCCGGACGATGAGCTACTAACCCTCGCCGATCAAGGGAAGCTGAGTCAGCCCGATGTCCTGCGCGGCCAGGTGGAGCGCCTGCTGCGCGATCCCAAGGGGGACCGGTTCGTCAAGAACTTCACCGGGCAGTGGCTCAAGCTGCGCGAGATCGACTTCACGGAGCCCGATGCGCGGCAATATCCCGAGTTCGACGAAATGCTCCGTTATTCCATCGTCCAGGAAACGGAGCGGTTCTTCCGCGAGGTCCTGGAGAAGGATCATTCGCTCCTCGACTTCGTTGATTCCGACTGGACGATTCTCAATGAGCGGCTGGCGAAGCACTACGGCATCGGCGGAGTGACCGGCCAGCACTATCGCCGCGTCACGCTCCCCGCCGGCAGCCCGCGGGGCGGCTTGCTGACACAAGCGAGCATTCTGAAAGTGACCGCCAACGGCACCAACACGTCTCCGGTCATCCGCGGCGTCTGGGTGCTGGAAAACATCCTGGGCAAACCGGTTCCCCCGCCGCCTCCCGGCATCGGTGCCATCGAGCCCGATATTCGTGGAGCAACCACCATCCGGGAGCAACTCGACAAGCACCGCAATATCGAGTCCTGTGCCGTCTGCCACAAACGGATCGATCCACCCGGCTTCGCGCTGGAAAGCTTTGACGCCATCGGCGGCTGGCGGGATTGGTATCGGAGTCTCGGCACCGGCGAAAAAGTGGACCTCGAAATCGGCCGCATCCGGGTGCAATATAAAAAGGGTCCAGCTGTCGATCCGAGCGGCAACATGGACAATGGCCAGGAGTTCGCGGACGTTCGGCAGTTCAAGGACTTGCTGCTGGAGGATAACGACCAGGTGGCCCGCTGCCTGACCGAAAAGCTGCTGACTTATGGCCTTGGCAGAGGGCTTAGATTTGCGGATCGTCCCGCGGTAAGCGAGATTGTCAACAAGGACCGCGAGAAGAATTATGGCTTTCGTTCGCTGATTCATGAGGTTGTCTTAAGCAAGACGTTTCGGCAAAAGTGACAAGGAAAGAAGCTATGGGTACCATTCATCGCCGCACATTTCTGCGAGCCTCCGGAGTCGCCCTCTCCCTACCGTTGCTCGACGCGATGCTGGCAGAATCCAGCAAAGCCGCGGAGGCCGAGAAGGCCAGGCGTCGCATGGTGCTGATTGATCTCGGCTTTGGGCTGCATGCGCCGAACCTGTTTCCCACGAAGACGGGGCGGGATTATGAGAGCACTCCTTACCTGGATGTGCTGAAGGAGTTCCGGGACGACTACACCATCATCTCCGGCACCTCCCACCCGGACGTCGACGGCGGGCATTTTGCGGCGAAGTCGTTCCTCACCGGGGCTCCCAAACCGACGAGCGCCAACTTCAAGAACTCGATCTCGCTGGACCAATCTGCCGCCGAGCGGATCGGCTTGGAAACGCGGTTCAGCAGCTTGACGCTTAGTCTGATGGCGGGACGGGGAATTGCGTATTCCCGCAGCGGCGTCGAAATCCCGTCAGAGAGCCGAGCCTCAAGACTCTTCGCCAAAATGTTCTTGGGCGGCAAGCCGGAGGAGAAGCAACAGCAGATTCAGCGTCTTAAGGATGGACAGAGCGTGATGGATGCGGTGCTCGACAGGGCCAAGGCGATGCAAAGCCGCGTCGGCGCGCGCGACCGCGAAAAGCTCGATCAGTATTTCAGCTCCGTGCGGGCGACGGAGCAGCGGCTGGTGCAGGCGGAGGAATGGGAACATCGCCCCAAGCCGCACGTGACAGCGAAGCCGCCGCAGGATGTGACAAACTCCGCCGATGTCATTGGCGGAGCGCGACTGATGTTCGACATGATGCACCTCGCCCTGGAAACCGACTCCACGCGCCTCATCACCCTGTACAATCCCGGCGTCAACGCCGTCCCGCCGATTGAGGGGGTCACGCAGGACTACCACAATCTCTCCCACCACGGCCAGGACGCGGAGCGCCTCGCCCAGCTGAAGGTGGTGGAGCTCGAGCAAATGAAAGCCTTCGCGGAATTCCTCGGCCAGCTTCGGGGAGCCAAGGAAGCCGAAGGAACGCTGCTGGAAAACACGATGGTGCTGCTGGGGTCGGACCTCGGCAACGGCAGCAGCCACGACAACCACAATTTGCCGATCATCCTGGCCGGCGGCGGCTTCAAGCACGGGCAGCACTTGGGCTTCGACAAAACCAACAACTACCCGCTGCCGAACCTGTTCGTCTCCATGCTCCAGCGGCTCGGCATCGAAACCGACAAATTCGCATCGAGCTCCGGAACGATGACGGGGTTGGAAGCGTAGTCACCTTTCACACGGAATTCGCGATGATGGACGCCATGCAACAACTCCCCTTGGACACCGAGCCACTCCTCACCCGCCGCAATCTTCTTACGACGCTCGCCGGCATCGGCGTCGGGACCGTGGCTTTTCAGCGGGCGCTGGCTGCACAAGCCGAGCAAGCGGGAAAGATCACGCCGGAACTCATCCAGCAATCCGAGTGGATCGCCGGGATCACGCTGACGGAGGAGGACCGCAAGTCGGTGGCAGGCGCAGTGCAACGGGATCAGCAAAAGTTTGAGGTCCTGCGGAAGGTGGATTTGAAGAACAGCGTCCCGCCGGCGCTCTCGTTCTTTGCCGCTCCGCCACAGGAAGCGCAGGCGAAGATCAATCGCGACGAGATTCGGCCGATAGGGATGGAAGTCGCGGAGGAGAAACCCGTTGCGGAGGAAGACCTGGCGTTCCTGCCGGTGACGAAGCTCGCGGCGCTACTCAGGGCCAAGAAAGTCTCCTCCACCGAGCTCACGAAGCTCTACCTCGCTCGGCTTAAGAAGTACGACCCGCTGCTGAAGTGCGTGGTGACCCTGACGGAAGATCTCGCCCTAAGACAGGCGGAAAGGGCGGACGAAGAAATTGCCGCCGGAAAATATCGTGGGCCGCTGCATGGAATTCCCTGGGGGGCGAAGGACATCATCGCGGTCCCCGGCTACAAGACGACCTGGGGGGCTGGGCATTATCAGGATCAGTCTCTCGATGTGCACGCGACCGTGGCTCGCCGGTTGCAGGAAGCAGGCGCAGTCCTGGTTGCGAAACTGACCGTTGGTACACTCGCACTTGGGGACGAGTGGTTTGGCGGCATGACCCGCAATCCCTGGAAGCCGGAAGAGGGTTCCAGCGGCTCGTCCGCCGGTTCCACGTCCGCCGTGGTGGCCGGTCTCGTCGGCTTCGCCCTCGGCAGCGAAACGCTAGGGAGCATCGTCTCCCCCTGCCGCCGCTGCAGCGCTTCCGGCCTGCGGCCAACATTCGGCCGCGTCAGCCGGTTCGGCTGCATGACCCTTTCGTGGAGCATGGACAAGATCGGGCCTATTGCCCGTTCGCTGGAGGATTGTGCCCTCGTCTTCGGCGCGATTCATGGCAGTGATCCCGGCGACATGACTGCTGTTGACCGCCCCTTCACATGGCCGTCGCCAATCGATATCAAGTCGCTCAAGGTCGGCTATTTCGAAGGGGACCGTCCGCCCGAAGAGAAGCGGGCAATTGCTGGCTTGAGAATGCTCGGAGTCACGCTCGTCCCCATGAAACTCCCGCAACGATACCCCGTCGGCCCGCTCACCCTCATCCTCAATACGGAAGCTGCAGCCGCCTTCGATGATCTAACCAGGGCCGGCGTCCGAGACGGCATCGGCAAATGGGGAACTACGTTCCGCCAAGGGCAATTCGTTCCCGCCGTCGAATACCTCCGGGCCTGTCGCATCCGCACACTCGTGATACGGGAGATGGCTGAGGCCATGATGGGCATCGACGCTTACGTCGGCGGCGACGACCTCGTCCTCACCAACTTTACCGGCCATCCCACGGTCATTGTCCCCGACGGCGACCGCCCCGGCAGCCCCAGCGGCCAGCCGGACACCATCACCTTCACCGGAGCCCTATTCGGCGAGTCCAAACTTCTGGCCCTCGCGCATGCGTATCAGCAGGCCAGCGGAGCCCATCTCAAACGACCGCCGCTGGATAAGCCTGCGGCGGCCAAAGAGGCGAAATCACCGTAGTGGTTGCTTGGCGATGACTTAGAACTCTCTACTCTTCGGCCGGGCATCGCGCGGAACCGGAGGCAGTGGCGGGGGACGTTCTTCCGCCGCCGGTTTTTTCGGATCGTCCTTCTTTGCCTTGGGCTGCAATGCTTTCTGGCCGCCGCCGAAGAGGTTGAGAACGTCGATCTTGGGAATCTCGATTTTCGGCAGTTCACCGGCCTTGGCGGGCTTGCGCTGCATGTCAATTTCGATGTGGGCGACCACTTTGTCATCGAGCTTTATCAGGCTGGCATCGGCTCCGCGGAACCACTCCAGGAGCGGCGCGGAATAGTTCTCCGGCATCCACTGGCCCGGTTTGGGAGACGCGGTCGATTGCCAGTATTTGCCGCCGCCGGGAAGTTCCGCCACCGCGTAATCGCCGCCGAGCGTGCAGCGGAGACGGGCGTCGAGCAGGTCTTCCGCCACGGTGCGGCAGTCATCCATCGGCACGTGCAATTGTTGATTGAGCGCATGGAGCAGGCGGTTATTGCCGGCGACCGTTTCCACCGCCCGCTGAAACCAGGTGGTGTTGATCCAGGACGCAAACTTGGACTTCGACAAGTCGCTGACGTGCAGCCGAATCTGCGCGGGCTGTGCCGCTTCGACGGGGCGGAGATGGGGCGTCACATCCGCCAAGAGCTGCGGATCGAAGGAGAGGACGGAGAACCCATTCCCTTGCCGTCGCCACAGGCCAAACAGCAGCTTGGAGAATCCGTACTCGTCCGGTGTTCCACCCAGTCCCAGCGGCAGAATGTCGAGAAAACCCGGCTTGGGCCAGCCGCCGAGATACCCTGGCGTGGCCCGCATGAGTTGCAGCGTCTGCATCAGCCCCTTAGGCGGCAGGTCGCTGAGCGGGACCATGTCTTGCACCCCCAGGAACATCGTGCTCGGCGGCACGGTGGGAAAGAACAAGCCGCCGCGCACCGAACCTTGCAGATTGATGACATCACCGGGCGCGGGCGTGATCATCGTGTCCGTCGGCGGGCCAAGGATCGAGGCGATCGTGCCGTATTTGCTCTCGTCGAAAGGGGCGATGGTGCCGTCAATGACCAAGCGTTCTTGCCCCGGTTTTTCAAGGGCGAACCGCCGCAAAGCGATCATCAGCGGGTCCAACTGCTTCCAGTCGTGGATATAGGCTTGAGCCAGCTCGGTGTAGTGAACCTGTTCGCTCGTCGTCAGCCCTTGGAGCTCCACATCGGGGACGGGAATGAAAGTGCCGCGAGCGCCGCGGCGGGAATCGAGAATCTTGTCCCCCGCAATCACCAGTCCGCTGCCGTCGGGTCGCCGGCCAAAGCCCTTAGGCAGAAAGCCGCCGCCCACGAGGTCCTCGACGGACTCGGCGGACGAGTTTTCGCCGCGGGCGGCCAGGCGGGCGAGAGTAAGGGCTTCAATATCGGTAACCGATTTCAGCCGCCGCGACAGCTCCGTTTGATATTGCGGCGAGAGGAGCCCCTGAAAGAACCTGGCGGACATGTAGACGAAGATCGTGTCTTCCCGCTTGAGCGGCATTTGTGAGCGGGCAAAGCGGAACTCTTCCGACTGGCCGAGCGAATCGTTTCCGGCCCCCGCTTCATAAAAACGCTCGACCATCGCTCGCGAGGTGGTTACCAAATGAAATTTTCCATCGACCGCATGAAACGAACGGAGCCGATTGTCCGGCGTCGAAATAAACGAGACCTCATGCCCGGCAATCTTCACAGTCTCCGCCGCTGAGCCGTTGGCTTTCTCGCGCTCCAAGGCCCGCTTGCGCTGTCCGGCGACGTCGCTGGCGAACAGTTCGTTGCGGGTCTCAAAGAGCATGCCGATGGCGGCTCCTTCGTTGACGTACGTGTCGCGCCCGATGAGAGCGACGTCGGCGATCACCTGGTTACCGAAAATCTCGGCCAGAGCATTCTGCTCCAAAGCGAGTTGCTCGCGAGCCCGTTTGCTCAGGGGCGGAATGTAACCCCGCAGGGAAACCATGCTGCTGATGTCCCCGCCGTAGTCTTCCAGCAGTTTGTTCAGCCAAAGGTAATTGGAAAACTTGTCAAATCGGACGTAAAAGCACTCCTGCGGCACATGCATGGCCAGCGGCTCGACGGCGATATCCTTGGGGAGAGTCGGCAGCGGCAAGTCGGGCCATTTCAGAGCCTTGGGAATGGGGAATTCCAGCGGCTCGCCAAAATCTCCCCGGCCGAGCATCGTCTCCTTGAGCGTTTCGCTCCGGAGCCGCTCCATCCCCAGCAGAAGCTCCAGCGACTTTTGAGTCTGGGGAACAGGTTGGCCATTTGCTTCCTGGGGCGCAGGCCGGATCAACTCGCCGACCTTGGACTTGAGCTTGCCGATGAGGGGACGGTCGGGGCGGCCTTCGCGAGGCGGTCGTGCGGCTGGCTCGGCGGGAAGGGCATCCACCCGCAGCCGCTGGGCGAGCATGGACGTGAGATAGTTCTGCACCATTTGTGGATGGTCCCCCGCTTCTTCCAGACGATTGGCTTGCTGGGAATAGTCCTTCCACCAACTGGCCAGCAAGCGGGTGTGCTGCTTGCCATCATCAGCGGCAACAGGGAGCGTGAATTCGAGGCGCTGCGGTGTGAAGAGGCTGATCTTGAGCGGCGCGTCTCCTTGGAACAGGAACGTCACCGTGACGCTGGCCGCGCCTTGGTTGCCGCCGCCATCGAGGATTTGTCCCAGCGCGCGGCCGATCCCCGCGCCGTTGACCGCCGGATAGTGGATACGTCCTTCTCGTTCGTAGGTGAGGACCTGGCTTTCGTCGATCTGTCCGCCAGTATCCGCCGCAGTAAAGGTAACGCGGGCTACGCCAAAGGGCTTTCCGGCGATGGCCTCGGCGTCCACACGGGCATGCGAAACCGAGGTAAGCCAGCTGCAAGCGAGGACGACGAGGGGAATGAGACTGTTGCGCGGCATGGGCGACTCCGTTCCAAAGTAAGTGCAGACTGACGCTGCTCATTGTATGCGAGCTAAGCCAGGAAGGCACATGACGACCACAAGTCCATTGACTTCAATGGGTTACGTCTGGAATAGGCGGTTTTTGCCCTTGCCGCCGACCAGGGTATCGGTCCCCAGGCCGCCGAAGAGCCAGTCATTGCCGTCGCCACCGTCGAGCTGGTCATTTCCCAGCAGGCCATACAGGAAATCGTTCCCCGCGCCGCCGAACAGGCTGTCGCTGGCCCCCCCGCCGAACAGGACATCATTGCCGTCGCCGCCGAAAATGGTGGAGCGGATGCGAATGGCTTTGCCGACGTGGACATAGTCGTTCCCACCGCGAGCATCGATGTTCAGCTCGGCAATCGAACTCAACCTGAACGAGCCCAGTCGCCTCCCAAGATTCTGCACAATCAAGTTGGTGCCGCTGCGAAACATCGTGATGCTGTCCAGGCGGCTGGTGCCAGTAATGACGAGGACCGAGCCGATGAAGCCGGCGGAGGGAGCATGTTCCTGGGCCAGAAAGAAGTTCTGGGCCACGAAGGCACCTAGTTTGGTGCCGGCCGCGAGTCCATCTTCGTTGTCGAACCGGAAATGAATGCCGCCATACAGCCGGCTGTCGGCGGATTCCTGGGCAGCCTCTGAGAAACTGGTGAAGGAACGGCTGGCCACGGTGGCATCTTCCGAAGCCAAGGTAAAGGCGATGTTGTCGCGCCCGAAGAAGCTCTTGAGCACCGCTGCCGCGGCTCCGCTGAAGCTGGAATGGCCGGAAACGTAGGTGGGGAAAGGGGGCGTGGTGAGAAGTGGTGTCCACGCCGCATCCTGAGCGGTACCCGCATTGCCGTCGGTATCCGCCGCTTGGATGGCCGTCACGGGCCGCCAGAAATTGGTGGCGTACTTGGCGTCCCAGGCCATGATGGCGGCATCGGCCATGGCCACGTTGATTTCCGCAAACAGCCGAGCATTCTGAGAAAGGGTGTTCCCCTGCGAATTTGCTGCTGCCTGAGCCATGAGATTGAGGTGTCCCGGCGGCGTAGCGGTCCCTCCGCCGTTAGCCCAGAATTTTGCAATCGCGGTTTGGTCGGCAGTCCGCGTGACGCTTGTCAAAGAGCCGAGGTCTTTTACTTCGTTGAAATCCGCTGTGTATTCAGCGCTTGTGAGCGTCGGCAAGTCGTGCGGTGTGAACTGACTGCCGGTTGTCATGGCAAAAGGGGTGACCTTCGGCCATTGTGGGAGGAGCGCGGCGGCAAAGGCCGGTGGAGTGGGAATCCAGACGCCAGGGCCAGTGCCAGGAGCATAAGGAACGACGGTTGCCGAGCCGTCATTGGCCCGCAGTGCGAGCATCTTGTCCGCGACCAGATTTCCGAGGGCGACCCCGTTGGTTTCCGCGGCACCGTCCGTGATTGTCGCCAGTGAGGCCGTAAACTGGGCGTCGAACGTCGCCGTTTGCGCGGGATAGAGCGCCACCAGCGCCCGATGAGCGGCGGCGGCGATGGCTGCTTCCGCAGAAGTGCCGGGAAGTGCGGGAACATCCACCGCATAGGGTGCATGCGTCCGGTCGATGGCATTCACCGCGTCGTAGACTGACGCCTGAATAATGGCCAGATTACGAGATGCCTTGGGAGGCGGAGTCTTATCCACGCGAATCGCAGCCAAGATATGGTCATTCCACTGAATCACCATGTCGGCCGCGAACAGGTCGCGCGGTTCCAATTGCTCCAAAAAGAGGCGACGCGGGGAATTTACTCGACGGAAATGTTGGGACATAACGGCACTCGGGGTTGCAAGTTCAAGGATGCGAAAAATCTGCGGCAATCACTCAGAGTGTATGCGGCGATTGCCGGAGAATCGAGCATGGTGAGCGAATAATGGTCGTTTCATGAGTCGCAGTGAGGGGAACTTCTCAGTCCCGCCGCCAAACGCCAGAATGAACCCAGCATCACTTCGGCTTTCCGCATTCCACTTTCCGCTTTTCATTTTTCTCCTCCCTTCGGAAGGATCCACCATGAATCGCATCTCGGTCAAAGACGCCCGCCTCGCCCCGGCTATCGGCAGCACCGGCGTGGTGCAGGGCTGGGTCCGGACGCGACGGGATTCCAAAGGGGGCTTCTCGTTCATCGAAGTCAACGACGGCAGCTCGCTCGGCAACTTGCAGGTGATCGCGGACGCGAACCTGGCGAACTACGAGAGCGAGATCAAAAAGCTGGTCGCCGGGTGCAGCGTGACCATCGAAGGGACGATCAAAGCCTCCGGCGGCGGCAAGCAGCCGACGGAGATGGGGGCGACGAAGATCGTCGTCCACGGCTGGGCGGACCCCGAGGCGTATCCCCTGCAAAAGAAGCAGCACACGCTGGAAAAGCTCCGCGAATGGGCCCACCTCCGCCCCCGCACCAACACCTTCGGTGCGGTCACCCGCGTCCGCAACTGCGTCAGCAGAAGTATTCACAATTTCTACCAGGAAGAAGGGTTCCTCTATATCCACACGCCGATCATCACGGCCAGCGACTGCGAAGGGGCGGGGGCCATGTTCCGCGTCACCACGCTCGACCTCGACAAGCTCGCCCTGAGCGGCAGCAAGGTCCGAACGGAGCTCGACTTCTTCGGCAAACCCGCCTACCTCACCGTCAGCGGCCAGCTCAACGGAGAAATCTTCGCTTGCTCGCTCGGCAAAATCTACACCTTCGGCCCCACCTTCCGGGCGGAGAACAGCAACACCTCGCGGCACCTCGCCGAGTTCTGGATGGTCGAGCCCGAAGTCGCCTTCTACGAGCTGACGGACAACATGGACCTGGCCGAGCGGTTTCTCAAGCGGCTCTTCAAGGACGCCCTGAACCAGTGCGGCGAGGACATGGCCCTGTTCAACGAGCACTACGACAAAACGACCATCGCCACGCTGGAAAAAATCGTCGCCACCGAGTTCCGCCGCCTGCCGTACACCGAGGCGGTCGAAATCCTGAAAGCGAGCGGCGAGAAATTCGAGTTCCCGGTCGAATGGGGGATCGACTTGCAATCCGAGCACGAACGCTACCTGACCGAGAAAAAATTCGACGGCCCCGTCATCCTCTACGACTACCCCCGGACCCTCAAGCCGTTCTACATGAAGTGCAACGACGACGGCAAAACGGTCCGGGCGATGGATGTGCTCGTCCCCAAAGTCGGCGAAATCATCGGCGGCAGCCAGCGCGAAGAGCGGCTCGACGTGCTGGAGGCCCGCATGGCCGAGCAGCACCTCCGGGCCGAAGACTACTGGTGGTACCTCGACCTCCGCCGCTTCGGCACCGTCCCCCACAGCGGCTTCGGCCTCGGCCTGGAGCGAGCGGTGCAGTTCATCACCGGCATGGCGAACATCCGGGATGTGATCCCGTTTCCGAGGACGCCGGGGAGTGCGGAGTTTTAACATCCCTGCGCAAAGCTATGTTTTCAGATCTCAAAGTTTGGTGGACAAACTTTACGCGGAAGCAACGCTGGAAACGAGTCTATCGGGAGGCATCGCCGGTAGACGGTGTCCCCAACCTATACCTATCCATCTGCTTGGCACCGAAACGCGACAGTGTTGGTCGCGTGTCGGCGCGTGTTTGGGGCCGATTGCCGGAATCAGCAAGGGATAGTCTGCTGATTCATTGGAAAAAGCTCCAGCAAAGCTGGGATAGACGACAAACAGGCATTCCGCTGCACATTCCAATCTACGGCGTCTTCGACAGCGGATTGGTGACCGCCCCAGACTTTGGAGACCTCATCGGAAGAGCACTTAAGGCGAGACAGTGGAATAATCACAATGACTCGGGCGATGGACTTATGAAGCTGTTCGCTGGAATATTTCTACCGCTTTATGAAAGCCAGACTAATGAAGCGGATGTTGAGTTGCATGTGGCACGGCGATTTGCGAACTATTTTCTTTGGAAGAACGAGCAAGGTAAGCAAAGCAATTTCGTGCTCTATTACCACGACGATACCGACGAGTTGTTAACAAAGTGGGGATTCCAAGCAGAACTGGCAAGAGAAGGATGATTGCGATTTGTCGGCATTGGCAAAGAACCTCAAATTATGCGTATTCTTCCCTTGGGAACGGGTCCATTTGCCGTTCCAACATTTCGGTGGCTGCTCGATTCTTCACACGAAGTGCCGGCGCTCGTGACGCGCCCTACGCAGGCGGCCAAAGGCCGTGAAAAGACATCCCTCAACCCCATGCGGGACTTAGCCGAAGAGCGCGGCCTCGAAGTCTACGCCCCCGACAGCATCAATACCGAAGAAGCCCGGCAGAAGCTTGCTTCCTGGCAGCCGGATTTGCTCGTGGTCTGCGACTACGGCCAGATTCTTTCGCGCGAGCTGCTGGCGGTCGCGCCGCTGGGGGGAATCAATCTGCATGGCTCGCTGCTGCCGAAGTATCGCGGGGCGGCTCCGGTCCACTGGGCGGTTTACAACGGCGATGCGGAGACCGGTGTGACCGTCATCCACATGACGCCGCGGCTGGACGGCGGACCCTGTTTGGCCGTGCGGCGCATGGCAATCAGCAGCAATGTGACGATGCCGAATCTGGAACAGCAGTTGTCGTACTTGGGAGTCGAAGCGGTCCAGGAAGCCATCGAAAAACTCTCCCGCTGGGATCGAGTCTCCCCCATCGGCGAAATCCAGGACCAATCGCAAGCCACCAAAGCCCCCCGCCTCAAAAAAACCGACGGCGCGGTCGACTGGACCCGCACCGCCGAGCAAATCCGCAACCAGGTCCGCGCCTTCAAACCCTGGCCCGCCACCTACACCCACTGGCTCCGCGCCGGCGCCGAGCCGCTGCGGCTGCTGCTCGACCAGGTGTCCGTGGATAGTAGGACGGAGCAGTGCTCCTTCCCACCTGGCGAGGTCATACTGAGCGACAGCAAGCAACTTCTCATTGCCACCGGCAGCGGCAGACTTTTCATCCACGCCCTTCAACCCGCAGGAAAGCGAGTAATGGAGGTTGCTGAGTTCCTCCGGGGCTACCCTGTGCGAGCGAGAGACAAGTTCGGACATTAGCCTGCTAGCACCAGCAGCGATCCCGCCCGCTTTCCCTCTGGGGAATTTCTTCCGCAGGCGGTAAAGTTCGCCCACGTATCAAGATTGATGCAGGCGGAACCGATAACAGAGGGGCGGCATGGGCTGCGCTCGATGCGCTGAAGGTGTTGGCGCACGATGCGAAGGTAGTTGGAAACAGGCAGACAGGAAGCCCGCCCCACATTTCGGGAAGGACCCCGCATGACGACCACATTGCAAACGGATCCCCGCCGCACCGCGCGGGATGCCTTCCGCAAGCCGGGCCGGCCGCCGCTGGAAATGCCGGTCCTGTTTCAGCTTGCAGACCTGAGTCTGCAAGGCCGGGTTGCACCACCGAAAACATTGTCGACTCCGCTGCTCGCGCTTCCAGAGGCCGTCACCGTTGATGCAGCGCTTGCGACTCCGGAAGTGATGGCTCCCCCCGCGCCGATTGCCGAAAGCCCGGCCACCATGGAGCCCCCCCAAGCCGAGGTTCCGCAGCCAGCGGCCGATAGTCTGGAGCCCCCTGCGGCAGAAGGGCCGAAACCAGGAATTCCCCAGGTCGAGCAGCAGCCGGAATTGGTGGTTCCGCAAACCCTTGCCGAACCGAGTCAGACCGAGAGCACGCAGATCAGCAAGATTTCCGATTCCGTTGCCGCTGAACCGCCGGTGGCAACTCCTGCTGTGGAAGCAACTGCGGAGGATACTGTGCCCGCCGCGCCGACCAAGGGAAAGGTGATGGCCACGGACATTACTCCGCCGCAAGAGTCTAATGCTCCTTCCCCTCGCCATCGGACAGAGCAGCGAGCCAGAAATCGGCCGGCGGCTCCCGCGAAAAACAACAACTGGATGGGGACACATGGCAAGGTCATTGCCGTGGGATTTGTGTTTGCCTTGATTGCCACCATTTACATGGCGCAGAACGGCGATGAGCCGGCCCCGGCCAACCCCGACAGAGCCGCGACATCGCACGAGGAGGCCCTGAGCAAGACGCCGACCGAAGCGGAATCCAAAGTCACCGACGCCCACACGGCGAAGGAATCGGTTTCGGCCAGCGAGCCTCATCAATCGCCGACCTTGATGGAGGAGACCAGCCCCGCGGCAAGGACTGCATCCGCGGAGGCCAGCGCGGATTTGCCTGGATCCAAGTCCGATTCGGCAATTCCAGATTCCGCGCTCCCCACGGAGATTGCCGATTCCAAATCCCTCTTCCCCTGGAAAGAAGCGGCGGATGAGCGGGTTGCGGCGAAGCCGGAAGCCAAAGAAGGGAAACTGCCGGCGATCTCAGAGTCAGAGGAGTCGCCCAGCGTTTACGGACCTCCCAGTAGCGCTCCGCAGGATCCCGTGGTCCGCCAGGCGACCAGCGAAGCGCCGGAAGGAAAGGCACCAGAAAGCTATCCGGTGACCAATCCCGGCACCTATCGTGATTTCGAACCGCCGCCGAGTCGGACGGCACCAGCCCAGCCGCGGAGTTCGCCGCCGCGAGCCGCGCCTGCTTCGAATCAGCCTGGCACCCCAAACAACGTCCCCCCAACCAGAACCAGCGGACCCCGTCATGAGCGCACTGGATCAGGCCTTTATTAAGGCGTACGCCAAAGAGCCACCGCCGGCAAAAGCGGCAACGAACAATGCCGAGGCAACCCATGCGCCAGCCGTGGCCGAACGGTTCGCACGCGCGCCTCTTGGACACGCGACCAGCGCGCAGATTGAGAACATCTACGCCGCCGGCACGCTGTATCGCCTGGAAACTCCGCGGGCCGCGGAGCCTGTGTCAGTGCCGCCGCCGCACTTCGCTGGCCGTGCCTCCCGCCGTCTCCCTTTGCGATATCGTCTGGCGCAGATGGAAGTGGTCGAGACCGCCGCACCTGTTCTGCAGCACCTGCCGAAGCCGGTGGTTCAGCCCGCCGCAATCGCGTCCCAGCCGAAGCGAGCCAGGAAGGCGCAGATTCCGCCTCTTCCGCAGTTAACGACGAGTGCTGGCAATGAAGTGGAAGAACTGCCGGAAGAAGTGGTTGCGGTGGTCAATCCGGCAGAGGTAGAAGCGAAGGCTCCGGTTGTCGTAGCCGAGGTTGTTCCCCTCTTGGCTTTAGCGAACGCCGTGGAAGTCCGCCAACGGTGGGATGAATTGTTGGGAGATTCTCCCGTGGTGGCTGACTCGGCATTCGCCGTCTGGCCCCAGCAGGAAGATCTGGCTGCCGCACAAGCGAGTTCGCTGATTTCGCTCGACCTGGAAACGATGCCCGAGCAGCCAGCGGCGGTGACGGAACTGGTACACGAAAGGGTCATGGAGGCCGCGGTGCCGGAACAGTCGCCGGCCAAAAGCTACCGCCTCGACGCCGCTCATGCCGCGGTCGCCGGGCCCCATCAGCCGCCGCAGCCCTCGGTAGAAGACCTCATCAAGCCTGCCGCGGAAGCACCCTTCGCCACACCTTCCGAAGCGAAGATTAAAGATCGCCCTCTGGTAGTTACGGAAGAAGAAGCTGCTGAGCTCGTGGGAGTTGCGCAAGCCCCTGCCATGGCCGCCGCCGCTTCCGCTAAGACAATCACCACCGCGCCCCACCATGGTCAGCAGCTGGTTCCTGCCTGGGAAGTCGACCGGTTCCATTGGCCGGCTTTGTGCGACAAGCTCTTGCGTGACGAACAGTCGTACTTTGCGCAGGCTGGCGAAAAGATTGTCGCCGCGGTACGGGACGGCTTGAGGTCTCTCGCCATCACTGGCAGTCGGCGGGGTGAGGGACGGACGACTCTGGCACTGTGTCTGGCTCGGAGTGCGGCCTCGGCGGGGCTGAAGGTGGCTCTCGTCGATGCCGACTTTGCCCGCCCCCAGCTCGCCGCGAGCCTAGGACTGGAAATTGCCGGCAGTTGGCACGAAGCGGCCCTGGGAAAAACCACTCTCTCCGAAGCCGCCATCAAGTCCCTCGACGACAATCTTACGGTCCTGCCGCTCGACGTCTCCACCGCAGCCGCTCCGCTGTCACTGGCGGATCCGCGGCTGACCAAGACGCTCCGCGAGGCGGCCAGTGCATTCGACTTACTGGTGTTGGATTTGGGCCCAACCGCGGCGGGAGATGGTTCGTTGTTCCCCGAGAATGAAGCTCCGCCGGCGGATGCAGCGATCGTCGTGCGGGATCTTCGCTACTGCACCCCCTCGGAGAGCCAGGCCATTGGTGAGCGGCTGAGCCTGAGCGGCATCGAGGCGGTGGGCATCGCGGAAAACTTCGTCCCCCAAGAGAAGCTTGTGGCTTAATGTACGAGACGCATTGGCAACTTGCCGCCCGCCCATTCGACCATTCGGCCGACTCGAGATTCTATTACCCGAGCGAGTCCCAGCAAGGGGCGCTCCTCAAGCTCCGCTATGCTCTCGAAAACCGCCGCGGTGCCGCGCTGCTGACGGGTGCCGCGGGCCTCGGCAAAACGATGCTCGCGCAGACGCTGACGCGGCAGCTAGGAGAGAGTCTGTCGCCGAAAGTGCATCTGGTCTTTCCGCAGATGCCGCCGGGTCAACTGCTGGCCTATTTGGCGGACCAGCTTAGTGCCGGTGGTGGAACTTCGCTGACCGTCGAACAAAGTCTTCGGCGAATTGAAACGCGACTGCGGGAAAATGCCAAGGCCGGCAAACACGCAGTCATCGTCATTGACGAAGCTCATTTGCTCGACGACTCGCAGGCCTTGGAAACGGTGCGGCTCCTGCTCAACTTAGAACAGGACGCCCGGCCGCTGGCTTCGTTCCTGCTCACGGGGCAGACCTCGCTGCTCCTGGCCATTGAGCGTCACCCCGATTTGGAAGAGCGGCTGGCGGTGAAGTGCCTGCTGCGGCGATTCAAGCCGGAAGAGACGATGGGATACATTCAGCACCGCCTGACCGCGGCTGGGGCGAAGCAAGCCATCTTCACGGATGGGGCGTTGGAAGCCATCCATCAGGAAACACTCGGCATTCCACGGCGGATCAACCGACTCTGCGACCTGGCCCTCCTCGTCGGCTTTGCGGAAGAGCTGACTTCCATCGGCCCTGATCAGATCGCCGCCATCTCCGAAGAACTTACCGGCGTGACAGCCGAGTAGTTTATGATGCGGAAGATGAGCCGCACTTCTTCTTCATTGAGGGACTGGATGATTCTCGCCGGCATAACGGCGCTCGCGGCTATGCTGCGCCTGTGGCAAGTCAACGAGAGTCTGTGGATTGACGAGCTGCACACTTCGTGGTGTGTGCAGGCCGGTTTGGATCAAGTGGCCCAGCGGGCCGCAGAGGGCAACCAATCCCCTCTCTATTTCTGGCTCGTTTGGGGAGTCACGCGACTGCTCGGCGAAAGCGAGTTCACCTTGCGGCTGCCGAGCGTGCTCGCGGGAATCGCTCTCCCCGCGATGGCGTGGCTGCTCGTGCGGCGACTGGAACTCGGAGAGAAGACCTCTCTCGCCGCGATCCTGGCGGCACTCCTGGTCTGTGTGGATCGTACGTCGATTTTCTATTCCACGGAGGCCCGCCCCTATGCCCTCGTCGAACTAGCGAGTGCGGGGGCCATGATTCTGGCTATTGAATCGCTGCGCGGCGGATTCCTCTGGCCTGCTGCGCTCGTGCCGACTCTCATCGCGTTATTCTATTTGCATTACACGACGGCGCTTTACATCGGTGGCCTGATCGGCTGCTGCTTCGTCTATTCGTTTTTCGATCGAGAAGGAAAGCCGTCCGACAGGAAGGTCTGGCTGATCATCGGGAGTGTCATCACGGTGTGCGCTTTGCCGGCTGCCTACCAACTACTGGACATCGCGGCTCGGCGAAGCAACTGGACAGGGTTTGCCGACGATTTCTCGCCGGCCCAGGTGTATATTCCCCTCGTCGTTCTCCTTGCCCTTTGGAGTCCGCTCCCACCACGGCGAGTGCTCCTCACGGCTGCGGCTTGCCTCATTCCCACATTGGCCGCCGCTGGGCTCACCTGGTGGGGATTCGCAGCCGTCTTTCAAACCAGGTATATCGTGGTGACGTTTCCCCTGCTCTGGGTCAGCATCGCTGCCGCCAGCCAGGTCGCGGATCAGCCGCGAGTGCGGCAAGTTGCGTCGATTGTTGTTTTGGCAGTGGCAGTCTGGTGGAGCGGCCTTGTCGAGAATGGCGTGAATCACGGCAAGCTTCTTGTCGACCGTCAGGAAGACTGGCGCGCGGCGATTGCTGCCGTCAATCAGGCCCACCAACAGCACCCGCGGTGGAAAATCCTGGTGCACTCGGGACTGATCGAGACTGATGACTTAGGTGAGAACCCCACGCCCGCCTTGAGGGAATATGGACTTTTGCCGGTGCGAGCACGCTACAACCTCGATGCTCCGGAAGACGCCCTGATCCCGCTTCCCATGACTGGGCCGGAGCGATTGACGGAGCAAACCCGCGACGCGGTGCTCAAGGCAGGAGGAGCCGTCGTGATCCTGCGGCAGTCGGCGGACAATGCCGAGCCGATGGCTCAAGAGCTCGATAGCTTTGGCATCATCAAGAAGCAGTCCTTTGGAAACGTGCAAGTCATCGCGTTCCAGGTGAGCATCGAGCCGTAGGTTATGCTGTTGTCCTACGTCTGGATCTGCAGCGGCAGCAGCTCGCGCTCTGGTGACTGCGGGACACCCCGCGGCCCGTCAAGAACGCTGTCGATGAGATAGTACATCAGCCGCCGCAGCTCTTCAGGCTGGAGCTTGTCAGCGATGGCCTCGGCGCGCTCTTGATGCTTGTCGATGAGCCGGGCCGCCTTTTCGAAAACGCCGGCCTTTTCGTAGAGCTGGCGGACGCGGGCAATGCGCTCGCCGGCCATGCGATGGTCACCATTCACCAGCGACAGGAGTTCTTCTTGCGCAGCAGAGTCAATGCCTTCGAGGGCGAGTGCCCACAGAACCGTCGGGCGGCCGCCGAGGATGTCGCCGCCGGCGGAGAGCTTGTTGTGTTCGTCCCCCTGCCAGTCGTTTAGATCGTTGAGGATTTGGAACGCCACGCCGAGATTGCGGGCGAACTGCCGCACCGGCTCGCGGTATTCTTCTGCGGACCCGGCCAGCCGAATGCCGCTGAACATGGCGGCTTCGAAGGCGGGGGACGTTTTGAGGGCGTAAATCTTCAGCGCGTCGAGCGGCTTCAGGCGTTTGTCGCGGGCGTCGCGCCACAGCAGCTCGGCCCCTTGCCCTTCGGAGAGCCGTAGGTGGGAGTCGGCCAGGTTATCGAGAATGTCGGCCACCACGTCCGCCCCCAGCGTCTTCGACTCGCGGCTGACGAGCCGATAGCCGAGGCCGATGAGATAGTCGCCGACGTTGATGGCGGTGGGGATGCCGTACCGCTTGTGGATGGTCTCTTCGCCGTAGCGGAAGGAGTCGTTGTCCTGGATGTCGTCGTGAACGAGCGAGGCCTTGTGGAACGTCTCGATGGACATCGCCGCCCGGCGAACGGAGTCGTTGACGTTTGTGGCGAGATGCTGTTCGCCGCCGGCCAATGTTCCCTTGCCGCCCGTCATAGCATCGTGAACAGCCAGCGTAATGAAGGGGCGGGAGTATTTGCCCCCCTTGCCGAGGAAGTCGTAGGCGATGGCCTCGGTGGCGGCGATGGGGTCGAGCGCTGCTATCCCCTGGCCATTTACTTCCGAAAGTTTCGGCCCTCCCCGCAGTCGCGGACAAATGCGGTCCAGCTCTTCCGGCTTGAACATGCTGCTGGCTGAGCGGAGCAGGTGGACGTAGCTGGCGGTTTGCTGCGTCGCCTGGCCCGGCTGGGTCTTGATGATGTCCAGCACCCAGTCCTCGTCCACGCTGGTGTTGCGGCAATCGCTGGAGAGGAGCGGCACCGCCATGCAGGGGATGCCGGCGAGCAGAATTTTGTCGATCGCCTTTTCGAGCACGTTCAGGCAGGCGACGCCAACGATGGCGTCCACATAGCCGCTAACGATGATTTTGAGAACGATGGGGGAGCCTTCGGCGACGAGGACCTTATACCCCATCTCGTCCGCCAGGCCGCGGAAATCGGCGATGCTGCACGCTCCGCACTTTTTGCACTCCAGGCCGAACTCGTCGTAGTCGGCGGGGCAGCCTTCCGCATGCTTCAAACAGTGCGGCAGTAGGAACAGGCGACGTGACGGCGGCACCGCGGCAACCTGGTCGCGCCAGAATTCACTCGCCAGCACCACCATCATCCAGCCGACGTATCCTTCGGCCAGATTCAGCTCCGCGAGCGTATCGCGAACGACCTTCTCCATCTCGTCCTTGCCGAGCGGCCGGGCCTTATCGAACGTGCCGGCCACCTCGCGGCACTTGGCATGGAGCTTGTCCCGCAATTCCCGCGTCTCCGGCACCAGTTTGAGATGCGCCGTCTGTCGTCGCTTGCTCCGCTTGGGAGCTTCGCCGGCAAACTCGGGGGGCACAAACTCAGCGGCCGGGCCGCTGAAAGCAACGGAGTCGCTTCCCTCGTGCTGTCCGGAATCGGAAGTCGTGGATGCGTAGTCCAAGGTGCAAATCCTAGTGGCGGGCTCGTCGTTAGGCGGGGCTCAGCGTCCGCACGGCTCGGCCCAGGGCCGAGACGGTGAACGCCAGCGGATAGAGCTTTTCATAATACCACAACTTGGCGAAGTAAAAACCTATCGGAGCCGCATTCCGGTGCTCCCCCCGCTCCACCCGCTCGATGAGCCAAGTCAAGCCTTTTTCGATTGTCTGCTGGAATTCCAGCTCGCCAGCCGCGGCCAGAAGGGCTTCGACGGCGAGGGCGGTTTCTTCAATGGAGGAATGCAGGGGGCTGGGAGCTAGGGGCTGGGGGCTGGGGGAAGAACCGGGGACTCCGTCTTCTTCACTCTTCACTTTGCACTTTGCACTCTGCACTCCGTACTGAGTACTCGGTACTCCCCTCTTCCCCCACACGCCGCTCCCCCAGCCGCCGTCGGGGTTTTGGTTTTGTCGGAGCCAAGCCAGACCGCGTTTGGCCTCACTCGAATCCATCATGTCGAGGTCGCGATATGCCGCGAGAACCTTGGAGGTGCCGTAGACGGGATTGTCTTCGTTCAGATGGTCTTGATTGCCGAACCAGAGGGGAGACCAAGAACCGTCGCTATGTTGGTGACGCCGAAGATATTTGAATGGCCATGGCAGCAATTCAGGCAGTGGACGTTTGCGACTTGGGCCGGGTTCGATCATGTGCCAACTTCGATCGACCACACAGAACGATCGAAGAACATGAGCAGTGAGATCGACTCCGCTGCGGTCGAAGGGAAGCCTACCCCAACCGCGGCAGAACGTCGGCCATCCTCCATCTCGGTTCCACAATGAGTCAAGCCATGCACTACCCACCAGATATGCATCGGCAACACGATCACGATCTTCCTTGTTGCAATGGTCGCTGATCATCCAATTCTCTAGTGCCAGCAGCGCCCCCGGCGTATCATCCGCATCCGGCACCGCCCCTGATAGATCGCTCCAGCCCCAGCCGCCGGGATCGGCGCCGGTGAAGGGGTGGCGAGTGAGGTGTTGGCAGGAGAGGAGCCAATCGAGGCACTGGGGGCCGAGGAGGGCGGCCACGTCTTCGCCGCCGCTGGCGAGGGCGTTGATGGAGAGGGTGGTGACCCAGGTGGCCAGGTTGGTGTCGATGGGCCAACTCCCGTCGGGTCGGACGGAATCCTCGAGGAACTTGATTCCCTCGCGGGTCACGGCGTGGTCCTGGCGGCCGGTGGAGGCGAGGCTCATCACCACGAAGCTCGTCAGTGGCACCGCCTCCAGATAGCCGCCGCTTTCCGGTTGCATCTGGCGAAGGACGCTCAGGCTGCGGCTGATGGAGAGGCTTCTCACCATTCGTGCGACCGGATTCCACGGTTTTTTGTGGAAGTAGCGGCACTGGCCGATGGCGACGAGGGCGGGGATAGCGTAGCTGACCACCGGCATCCGCATGAAGCGATACCACGACTGCGGCACACACGCCAATTCAAATGGCAGCGGCGAGACCTCCTTCCACTCCACCAGCCCCGCCAGGGCCAGGTTCGTCATGATGGGGACGACGAACGTCTTATCTACGCCATAGCGGTCCCGCAGTCCTTTCAGGTGGCCTTTGGCGTCGATGTACTCTTCCGCACGAACGAGAAGTTCTTTGTGTTGTTCTGAGTGCCCAGCTAAATGAATCGCTGCGACCACGAGCATCGTCGTGGCAATGTTCGAGTAGCTCTTGTCGGTATCGCCAAAGCCGCCGTCGTCGTTTTGATGAGCGACCAGCCAGGCAATGCCGCCCGAGATGAGAGAATCAAAGCGACCTGTTCCACCATGCTTTTGGGCAATGGCCAAGGCACTCACCGCCGTCGCTGTCGAGAGTGCGCTGGTGGAGAGTTCTCCCACCCAATGTCCATCCGGCGTCCGCTCCGCCAGCAGTTCGGACTTGGCGGTTTCGTAGGCGGCCCTGAGGCGGGAATTGTCAATCATGCGGACAGCAGAGTCGATTACGCGTGCATTTCGTTGACGATCATGCACCCGACACGACCGGCTGCAGGAAGCGGCGTTCAAGGGGCGGGCCGAGTTCTACGAGATAGTAGTCCCAAGTCACGTCCTTGGCGAGAGAGTCGAAGTCGTCGAAGAGGACTGTCGCGGGGAGCGGACAGGAATAAATACCAGGCGAGGCAGCGGCAATTGCGGCGGCAAGGCGGTCCTTCTCGGCGGGCATGAGGGCGAAATCGGCCGTTTCGGTGGTATCAGCCTCAACGGCGAGGCCAGCACGGAATTCGTCCGGGATTTGGGCAACGGCGCTCTCCAGTTGCCGAGGCAGATTGTCGGGAAGCTGGTTTTCCTTGTGCTGGAAGACAAGATCCGCCTGGACCTGTTTCCAGGCAAAATCGATGACCCGCAGCGTGCGGAACGTGGCTTCATAAGGACCGCTGCCGATGAGACGGATTTGACAGAGGTCAGCGTCAAACTCGGTTTTTTGCAGTAGCAATCCAGAAAACAGTTGCCCCAAGTACATTAGCGGCCAGAGCAGGATCTTGACGAGCGAAAACAAGATCCTAAGCGGCCAGAGCAGCTTGCCCAATACAGAGCGGCGGCTGGTTGTGGCGGCATAGATCGACTCATCCCAGGCATCGCGCTGCTTGACGGCCCGGAAGAAGAAGTGGCTGATGCCCCGGACAAAGCTGGCTGTTCCAGACGCGGTTCCTTTGACATGGCGGCCACATTCATGGGCGATCATTCCCGCCAACTGGTCTACGGTGCAACAGGCCACGAGCGGCAGGCCGATGTGCAGGTGCGACCTTGAACCGTGAAAATCCGGGTTGCCATCGACGGTGATTTGCTTCGGTCCTTCCGCATTCAACGCAGCCGCAATCTTGTCCACAAATTCAAACAGCAGCGGCGCTTTGTCACGCGCGAGTGATTTGACCTTGCCCTTCGCGGGACGCGGAGCGATCAGCGGCTTGAGCAGCGCGAGCCCGATGATGAGCAGCACAGCTACCGGACCATAGAGGAGCACTGCGCCACTGCCGACGATCGAAGGTGCATACAGAAACCACATCACCGCGCCGCCGAGAAACAGCGTCACCAGCACAGCGTAGAGCGCCGGCAACAGGCAAGTCGCCGTCGCCGCCATGAACATCCGCAAGCGGAAGGAAAATGGGGCCGACAGTTTTTCCATCGGGCCGGAAAGGAGGCCGAGAACCCTCGCTCGCCGCTCTTCCGCCGATAGTGAAGTCTTTTTCGCAGGTTGTGGCGCGAATGGGGGTGCGGGCTTCGTCTCCGCGGCGCTCGCCGCGGGTATCTGCACGGCTCCCTGGCACTTGGGGCACTTGCCGCGTTTTCCCGCCAGCTCATCCTTGACCTTGAGCGTGGTGCTGCACTGAGGACACGTGACGGAGATGGGCAAAGGAGGCTCCCAGCAGAGTTTCAAAAGAAATCCGGTTTGCCAGTATAGTCCGAATCGCCGGGCAAGAAACAAAGCGGCCCGGCCAAGATAATTGGCCAGGCCGCCTTTTGAGGACAATCTTTAGCGGCAATTACCGCTCCTGTTACGGCTCGAGCTCCACGCTCCAGTAAGCCTCGCTGATGAACTTCGTCCAGCTGGCGATGGGCAAATGGCTCGTGGCGTAGAGCGGCTTCCACTTGGGGCGGATGGGCTTGTGGAGCAGCCGCATGTGGGCCTGCTCCGGGGTCTTGTCCGCCTTCCGCTTGTTGCACTCCACGCAGGCCAGCACGCAGTTTTCCCACGTACTTTGGCCGCCGCGCGAGCGGGGAGTAACGTGGTCGATGGTCAGCTCGTCGCCGGTCATCTTCTGCCGGCAGTACTGGCAAGTGTAGCCGTCCCGTTTGCAGAGGTTCCGCCGGCTGAAGGCGACTTCGCCGCGAGGAACCCGGTCAAATGTGGTAAGCGAAATGACCTCGGGAACCCGCAATTGCATCGTCACCGCCTGCACGAACAGCTCGTCGGTGTCGGGCCGCAGCTTCGACCAATCGGCCCAGTCGTACTGGGCAAAGTCGTGCGGGTCCACCACCTTGGCCGCCCCATTCCACACGAGAATGAGTGCGCGAGCCACGGAGCTGACATGCACTGGCTGCCAGGTGCGGTTCAGCACCAGGGTGGGACGCTCAAGGACGCGTGACATGTGAAGGACGGGGGCTGGGGGGTTAGGGACTCGCGGCTGGGGATTGGAATCTGGGTGAGATGAAACGCCAACGCATCTATTGTTTACGAAGTCAGGGCGCGAGACAACCGTATTTCCACGATTCTTCATCGAAATTGGAGGAGCTTTGGTTGACACCAGCCAAGACGCGATAGCAACAGCGGCGGTTCGCTGGGAGCGGCGAGAATTGTTCAGAAAGTGGACGGACTCGCTGGCGCGTTTCCCAACAGAAGCACGGCGCGGGGTGCATTCGCGTATCTGCGTGGTTATGCGGCTTGGGCGAGGCGATGGGTGTCGGCGGATCGGTGGGGGCGGGGACGGGAGGAGTACCGTATCCAGCGCTCGTCGTGGCTCAATTGGCCCTCGCGTAATTTCAGCATCGCTTCAGCGCCGTCGGTCAGCCAGAATTCTTCGCTCCCATTCACGCGACGGCTGATCTGCTTGATCGTCGACTCCACCGGTGCGCTGCTGACCGGCAGACCCAGACGGCGGTATTCGGGAGCATCCATGCGCTGGACCTTCAACGGAGCCCAGGCCTTGCTCCACCTTTGTGCGATCCACCTCCACGGCGACTGTAATCCCTACATGATTTGCCGCATTCAAGCTGAATAGACTGCGTTATGTCGACCAACCGCGGCATAGCGATTTGCGAGTTACACCCTGAAGATATCACCCAAATCGCAACTAAACTAAGCCAGTATCTCCCCCACCACCTCTCCCGCCACATCCGTCAGCCGATAGTCCCTTCCCGCGTGCCGGTAGGTCAGCCGTTCGTGGTCCAATCCCAGCAGGTGCAGGATCGTGGCGTGGAAATCATGGACGTGGACGGAGTCTTCTCCAGGGCCGATGCCGTAGTCGTCGGAAGAGCCGTGGACGAGGCCTCCTTTGATGCCGCCGCCGGCGAGCCAGGAAGAGAAGACCTGGTGATGATGCTCGCGGCCGGCGTGGGCGGCTTGTTCGTGGTAGGGAGTGCGGCCGAACTCGGTGGTCCAGACGACGAGTGTCTCGTCGAGGAGGCCCCGCTGCTTGAGGTCGGTGATGAGAGCGGCGATCGGCTGGTCGACGTTCTTGGCGAGGGCGACGTGCTCCTGCATGTTGCCGTGCGAGTCCCAGTTGCCGGATGAGCCGACATCGATGAGCTCGACGAAGCGGACGCCGCGCTCCACCATCCGCCGGGCCTGCAAACATTGCCAGCCGAAGCCGTTTGTCTGTCCGCGGGCGAGGCCGTAAAGGCGGAGTGTCGCTTCCGTTTCCTTCGAGAGGTCGAATGCTTCCGGCGCGGCCTGCTGCATGCCGAAGGCGGTTTCCATCGCGCGGATGCGAGCTTCCAGGGCCGCATCGCCGGGACGTTCTTCCAGGTGCTTCTTGTTGGCGGCAGCGATGCGGGCCAGCTCCAACTTCTGCAGCTCGTCCGTCGGCGAGCGGCGGCTGACGTTGGCGATGGGGACCGGGCCAGGGACGATGTGCGTCCCCTGGTGGCAGCCGGGGAGGAAGTCGCAGCCCCAGGTTTGGGTGCCGGCATAAGGCGCTTTCGGGGCGATGACCATGAACGACGGCAGGTTACGGTTCTCGGTCCCCAGGCCGTAGCTCACCCAGGCCCCGATGCTTGGGCGGGCGAACGACCAGGAGCCGGTGTGCATGCCGAGCGTTCCCTCGTAGTGGTTGGTGTGGTTCGATTCAAGGGAGCGGATGACGCAGAGGTCATCGACCACCGTGCGGACATTCGGGAACAAGTCGCTCACCTGGGTGCCACATGTGCCGCCAGGAGCAAACTTCCAGCCCGGCCCCTTGAGAAAGCGGGTGAACTTACCGAGCTTCCCCTGCCAGTTATCGACCGTGATCGACTTGCCGTGATCCGCCGCCAGCTTGGGCTTGTGGTCGAACGTATCGACGTGCGACACGCCGCCGGTCATGTAGAGGAAGATGACGGACTTGGCGCGGGGGACGAAATGGGACTGTCGAGCCGCCAGCGGATCTGCGGCAGGAGCTTTGGCAGGGGGAGCTTCCTCCGCCAGAATGCCGCGCAGTGCAATCGCCCCAAAGCCGCCGGCAGCGGCGGAGAGGAGTTCGCGGCGGGTGGGTGTGAACAGGTTCTTCATTCCTACATTCTACTCCAGTTGGAACTCCGCTGGCGTTAGGGCAGCGGCGCGACGTACACATCAAACCCATTCTCGCGATTGGAGACGAACGTCAGCCGGCCATCTTTCGTCCAGGAGGCGAAGTTGTCGATGGCGGGGCTCTGTGTTTCGTTGCGTGGGTTCTGGCCATCGGGGTCGATGGTGTAGATTTCCAGACTGCCGTCCCGGTTGCTGGTGAAGGCCAGCCGCTTGCCGTCCGGCGACCAAGCGGGGTAGTCGTCCAGGCCGGGGCTCTTGGTCAATCGGACTAGCTCGCTGCCGTCGGCGTTCATCACGGCCAGTTCCAAATCTCCCCAGCGGCTGGTGGCGAAGACGATTTTCTTCCCGTCCGGCGACCAGGCTGGATGGGCATCGAGAGCTGGGTCGGTGGTGAGCCGCTTCTTTTCGCTGCCATCCGCTTTGGCGATGTAAATTTCCTGGTTGTCGTGCTTCGTGCAGGAGTACGCGATCCACTGGCCGTCGGGGGACCAACTCGGCCACTCTTCGTGCGAGAGCTTCCCTTCGGTGCCGGCCACTACCTTGATGTCCGTTCCATCGGTCAGGCAACTATTAACGTCGATGTCTCCCTGGTTGGGGGAAGCCTTGTCGTACGAAAAGGCAATCCGCTTCCCATCGGGGGAATAGACCGCGTCGAACTCTGGATAAGTGTTGGCCGTCAGCCGGCGTTCGGTCTTGTTCTCGGTAGTGAGGACAAAGAGGAAGATCGTCGCCCCCTGATGCCGGGTAAAGAGCAGCGACTTCCCATCGGGCGACCAGACTGGCCGCTGTTTGAAATGGCCATCGGTGGTGAGGCGACTGGGTGCTGAAGCTTGACCAAAAACCAGGGGCGGGGATGGCCACGAAAGACACAAAAAGGCACAAAACAAGTAGGGTGCATGAGCGCAGCGAAATGCACGCGTAATGGACACCGCTCGACGCGTGTATTTCGCTGCGCTCATACACCCTACCGATTTCATCCGACCAGTTCCTCAATCACTTCCCCTTGCAGCGGCAGGCCGGCGGTGGTGAGCTGCGTAGTGCCGATGCCGAGCTGATGGAGGACGGTGCGGAACAGGTCGGCCGGGGTGACAGGCCGGCTGGCGGGATGTTCGCCGCGGGCGTCGCTTTCGCCGATGACAATGCCTTGCTGCAGGCCGCCACCCGCGACGAGAGCGCTGAAGCACTGGTTCCAATGATCCCGCCCCGCTTTGCCGTTGATCTTGGGGGTGCGGCCGAATTCTCCCATCGCGATGACGACGGTTTCATCGAGCAGGCCGTGACTTTCCAGGTCGTCGAGCAGCGCCGAGAGCGACTGGTCGAGCATCCAAGCATGACGGTCCTGCATCTGCTGAAAGTTCCGGTCGTGCATATCCCAGCCGCCGTCGCCGGTGTCCTCGATTGGCTCAACGTGCGAGCTCCAGTTGACCTGCACGAAGCGGACGCCGGATTGCACCAGGCGGCGGGCCATCAGGCAGCACTGGCCGAAGCGGAACTTGCCGTAGGCCCGGCGAAGTTTCTCGGGCTCTTCATTCAGGTCGAAGACGCGGCGGGCATTCGGCGCGGTGAGGAGCGACAATGCCTGCTGATAGAACTTGTCCAGCCGCTCGGCTGCTGGTGAGGATTCGAGGTCCCGCGTCAGGGAGTCCATCTGCTTCCGGAGCCCTTCGCGGGAAGCGAGGCCGCTGGCGGAATTGCCGTCGATGAGGTCGAGCGACGGAATCTTAACCCCTTGTTGCACGTCATAGTCGAGACGGAACGGATCGTAGAGTGCGCCGAGCGGGCCGGCCCCTTCACCGGTAATGGACTTCTTCCCCTGATGCAGCGTCCCTCCCATCGTGACGAACCGGGGCATCTCCGGCGAAAAGCCGAGCACCCGCGAGACGACGGAGCCGTGTGTCGCCTTGACCTGACCCGATAAGACCTGCCCGCTGAGGCTGATGGCCCCACTATCCGAGCCCGTCAGGCCTATGGTGCCGCCGATGCCATGATCATTGGAAGTGTGGTGTAGCGACCGCAAGATGGAATATTTGTCCGCCCGGGACGCGAGCAGTGGAAATAGCTCACAGATCTGTATGCCGGGGACGCGCGTCGGGACCGGCGCGTACGGCCCACGGTAATCGACCGGGGCCTTGGGTTTCATATCGAACGTATCGAGATGGCTCGGCCCTCCCCAGAGCCAAAGCAGAATGACCGACTTTGCTTTCTTCGGCGTTTCGTTTTGTCCCCGCGCTTCCAGCCGCAGCAAATCCGCCAGCGACAACCCGGCCGCGGCAATGCCGCCGGCGCGGAGCAGCTCTCGCCGCGTGGTGCGGCCGCAGACTTTCGCGATTTGCCGGCCCAGGTTGAGCATGGGGCTATTATCGCAGAGCCACATCAAAGGTCATAGTGTCGACTGGCTATTTGAGGACAGAGATGACAGAATCAGGTAAGTAATGACGAATGGCGAATGAAAGAGATCGCGTCCGAATTCGACATTCGACATTCGTCATTTCCAGGAGAACCACATGACCGCCACCGCAACCAAATATTTCCGCCGAGACCCTGCTGAAGTTGAACCCTGGCGAGAGACCTGCGGACAAATCCGCCCGCTCGTCGAAGAGAAGGACGAGGCGGCTGCGGAAGTGCATCACGTGGAGATCGACCACGCCAAGCTGCATTATCACGCTCGGACCGACGAGTTCTATTACGTCATTGCCGGCAGCGGGACGATGGTGCTGGATGACGATGAAATCGAGCTGCATCCTGGTGTCGTGGTCTACGTTCCGCGCGGCGTCAAGCACAAGGCGGTCGGCAAACTGACGGTGCTCACCGTCTGCATCCCGCGGGGAGTGCTTGGGGATATTGTCGAACTCGAATAGCGGCTCGGCTACGCCAAGTTCGCCGGCTGGTGCGGATTGAACACTCCAGCCGGATGCATGGGATCCATGAGTTGCCGCTCCAGCACTGCCAGCTTGCGATAGGCCTGAAAGCCGCTCCACATGCAGTAGAGGCCGTACGCATGGAACGCCACAGCCATGATCTGGCCGAACATCAGAAACAATAGCCCATCGAGCAGGTACAGGACCATTCCCAAAAAGAACAGGGGCTGCCAGCGCTTCACCGCCAGCCAGCCGAAGCCGCAGACGACTCCCGCCACAAAAAGGTCGAAAGCGAACGCGACCCCTTTCAGGACGATCGCCTGCTCCGGGTTCTGTTTCGCGGCCTCGACGGCTCCCACATCGACGATGAGCGTCACTCCCAGCCCAATGACGAAAAAGGTTCCGCCCCCCACCAGCATGATGAGCGAGTTGATGAGGGAAAACCCAGCGACGGAATAAAACCAGCCCGCCCCGCGCCGCCCCTGTTGCATGAGGACGGCAATCTGTGACTCCAGGGGCGAGATCTCGGGAGCCTGCTCCACTTCGATCTCGGGCAATTCCGGCGTTTCCGGCGACTGGTATGGATTTTCGGACCCCGGCGCAGGCTGTCCGACTGGTGTTTGCGGTGCGCCGTCCGAGGACTGGGAACGAAAATCGGACAGCGGTTGGCTCATGGCGAATTGCCTTGGAAAAAGGTGTGGCTGATTATCACCCGCTTCAGCGCCGGAAGCTACGGCGCTCGGTGGAAAGTCACCGCTTAAATATCACGTCCGCAGTGCTCCTCATCGGAGTGGCGTTCTTCGTCCGGCGATTCGGTCCCGATCTCATCCTCATCATCGTCGTCCGGCTCTTGCCGCTTGAAGAACAGGTTCCAAACGAAGAAGCCTCCGGCGAAGAAGCCAACCAATCCCGCCAGACAAACAAGGCCGAGCCAATCGCCAGTGGTCATGGGGGTTCTCCTGGTTCCCAGGCTCCGCGTGGAAACAAGGACTGTCATTTCAAACTTCGCAAATAGGCGATCAAATCCCGGAGTTGGTCGTTCGTCATCGTGTTTTCCAGGCCACCAGGCATGATGGAAACGGGACTGGGCTTCATTTGCTCGATGTCGGCAGTGGCGAGGCGGATGTCTTTCTGGTCGGGAGTGCGGAGGAAGAGGGCGTCCGCGGTGCGGCGAGTGACGAGGCCGGTGACGGTCTGGCCGCCGGTCGTTTGGATGACGTAAGTCTCATAGCCCTGGCCGACGCTGGCGCTGGGATAAAGGACAGCTTCTAGTAGGTCTCGCTGGCTGCGGCGCTCGCCGACTTTGGTCAGGTCGGGTCCGATTTTGCCGCCGTCGGTGCCGACCTTATGGCACGCAGCGCATGCGGCCCGTTTGTTGACGAAGATATCGCGGCCAGCCTGGGCGTTGCCGCCGTCGAGATTGGCGAGCAGACCTTTGAGCCGTTGCCGTTGTTCCTTCGCCGCATTGGCAAGTCGTTCCAGCAGCGGCTGAATGGGTTTGCGGGCATCTTCGGAGTAGGGTTTGAGCAGCGATTCGATCTGCGTGAGCGAGAGACTGCCGGCTCCGGGGGATTTGGCGAGTGCAGCGGCCAGTTCTTTGCCGACTGCATCGTCGGTGACGCCGTTGAACGCGGCCAGTAACGGCGAAAGTTCCAGCGGGCCGACTTCGGCAATCAGGGCGGCGACGACCTTGAGCTGGTCCGTTGTCAATGCGGCAGTGCCGAGGGCGCGAGCAGCAGAGATGCGCGAGAGTGGCGATTCGCTTTGTGTCACCAGGTTTTTGAGCCAGCCAATGTCCGTTTCGCCAAGCGGCTTCTTATGACCGGCAACGGTGGCAAAAGCGGCGAGGCGAGTATCTAGGACGTTCTTATCATTGCGGGCAATCATCAGCAGCGGTTCCGCGAAGGCATCAGCCTTGGCAGCCAGGACGGCGGCGTGCAGGACCGCAGGGTCTTGAGCGGATAAAGCAGTCAGCACGGCGACCTTCAATTCGGGCGATAGCTCCGGCAGATCCCCTTGCCCAAGTACGTCCAACAGAAGCTTTCGTTGAGGGTTTTGCAGAGTCTTCTTCGCAAGCATGGTCGCAATCAGCTCCTGCACCTTTTTCTCCTTCACGAGCGCAGTGAGTGCATTCGCGACAATCACCTGCTGCGCGGCAGTGACCTCCGGTTCCTCTAGCGGCAATGGCTCCAGCAGTGTGGCGACGAAGCTGATGATGTCGTCCGTCCATTTCCGCCGCGTGATAATCTCCATTGCAGCCGTCTGCAACCGGACATCGGTCGTATCGAGCAGCGCCACGACTTCGTCGCGGGTGAGGTTGCCGTCCTTCATCTGGTCGAGGGCAATGAGAGCGCCGCGGCGGACGGCGGAGTTTCCGCGAGAAATACCTTTAATGGTTTCTCGCCGATCGCCGATTTCGATAAGAGAATGGATGATGCCATGCTCCAAGACTCGATCATTCTCCAGCCGCAATTCATCTAGGAGTCCCTGAACAGCCTTAATCGGCCGACGTCGTCCGAGAAAGGCGACTAATTCCCTGCGAAATGCTGGATCCTCAAACCTGGAGTACGAATGTTCAATCGCCTGCGAGTCGTTAAATCCAGGTCCAAAACTTGCCAGAATCGTCTGCTCAACACGAGGGTCTTCCGTCTTTGGAATACGCGAGAGGCTCCCTGGCTTCCGCGCTTCAAATCGTGATAGCGCCCAGACGATTTCCACGCGTTCTGACAACGAAAATGCACCTAGTTTTTCCGTAATTCGATTGCCGCCATTTGGCCGTTTCAAGAGTTCTTGAATGGCGCGCGCACGAACTGCCGGCCGTGGATCATTAACGATCATCTTCAACAAGGATGTGTCGATTCTCTGGTTCCAATCAATTGCCAGCCCCCTCGGGTCTTCCACTTTTTCTGAATAAGTCTTCCGCACCCGGTAAATCCCCCCCAAGATATGCGACTTGGCGATCTGGCTCGTCGGGCAGCCGATGCGGAACCAGCCGCCGGTATCGACGACGAGGAGAGAGCCGTCAGCGTCTTCCAGGACGTCGGTGGGGTGGAAGTCGTCGCTCTTGGCTTTCAGGAATTCGTGGACGGTGGCCTTGAAGGTGCTTCCTTCGCGCTCGAGGACGCAGCGTTTGACTTTGTGGGTGTTGAACTCGGTGACGAACCAGTTGTTGGCGTACGCTTCGCCGAGTCCGAACGAGCCGGAGCGGTACCGCATGCAGCCGCTGACGGCGACGTGACCGAAGTCGTGGACGGCGTCGAGCGGCTCGCCGGTCCGGGGGAATTCCGCCAGGCATTCCGGCTGGTCGAGGCGGGGATAGACGCCGCCGCGGACCCAGTGGACCAGCGTGTCGCCCCGCTTGTGATAGAAGATATTGGCGGTGCCAAGCATCTCTCCTTCTTCGGTCCAGTCGACCTCGACCGGGTTGTCCATGCCGCCGCCGGCAAAGACTTGCACGTCGCTGCCGTCCGTTTTGCAGGAGAAGACGCGAGCCGCCTTTCCCTTGCTGATGAGCTTGCCGTCCTTGTCCGTGATTTCGTGCCCGTGCCGCCCTTCGCACCAGTAGATGCGGCCGTCGGGGCCGAGGAAGCAGCCGTGCACGTCGGCCGCGTTGCCGGTGTAGCCGAATTTGCTGACCAATAGCTGCCGCTCGTCGGCCACGCCGTCGTCGTTGTGGTCGGTCAATTTCCAGATGCCGCCGGAGGAGGCGACGTAAAGCGAGCCATCATGCCAGAGGGCCCCTTGCGGGAAGGTCATCTTGTCGGCGAAGACCGTCTGCTTGTCGAACTTGCCGTCACCGTCGCTGTCCTCCAGCCGCACGACGCCGTTGGGCAACTGCTTTTCCAAATCCACCCGCGGCAGGTTCATCCCCGCGTTCTCGGCCACATACAGCCGGCCTTTGTCGTCAAAGCCGGCCATGATGGGATGCTTGACCAGCGGCGTGGACGCAGCGACTTCAACGGTGAAGCCCGGCGGGACTTCAAAGGGAGGCGGGGAGAAGACTTCGGGAAGAGGCTCTGCGGGCTTGTCCGATTTAGGCTCGTCGGCGTGAAGGGCAAAACTATATGCCAGGCCCAAGTGCAATGCGGCAATTAGAATTCGCGTTTTCATATTCGACCTCAGTCATTGCAAAGCGTCCGGACCATCAACGCCATCGTAACGCCAACGCCGGAAGAAATGAACAGGCAGGAAAAGCCGACAGTCAACCTTGACTGCACTCCCTGCGATGGCGGCCTTGGCCGCGCTGGGACAACCTCCCCTGATTCAAAAGCTGAAAATTGGCAACTACAATCCAAGCCACTTACAGGCAGCGCAAAGTTTTTCAACAACAATACTGTCGTTTAGAAGGCGAGAACCTTGCTCCAAGGCATCTCCATCGCGGTCGGGCTGGTGAGTCTGCTGTGCTATCTCTTCGTGATCTACACGATGTTCAACAACGCCGAGTCGGTGATCGGCATTGTCTGCCTCGTCGGCGCATGCGTCTTGGGATTGGGGGTCATCGTCGCGTTCGTCTATGGCTGGATCAAAGCTTGGGAATGGGAAATTGTTCCCGTCATGGGGCTCTGGTCAGGTTGCTTCGTTTTGCAGATCATCCTGACGATCCTCCGAGTGATGCTGAACGGGTAGTCGCAGATGCAGGTGGCTACTTCCGCCCTTCGATTCTCTGGGCCCTAAGCAAGTTGCCAATCTTCTGCGGCGATTCGTCAGCGAGGTACAGCTCACGGGCCTCGTTCCACTTTCCTTCCGCTTCGTAGCAGCGGGCCAGGTTGTAGCGGGCACCCGGCAGCCACGGAGAATCCTTGCTCTCCTTGTCGTTGATCGTGCGATCACGAAACCATTCGGCGGCGACCTGGTAATCTCCCGCGTCGAAATGACAGAGGCCCATCCAGTAGGTGGCGTGGCGCTTGTTCACGCGGGCGATTGCGGCCCAATCCTTGATCTGCTCCGCGCGGAGCTTGGCATCCTTCTGCAGCATTTCATCCCGCATGCCGAGCAACTGGCGGGCTTCGGTCGAGTTCTCCAGGGAATCGATCGCGGCGTACGGCATGCGGAGTTGTGAAAACACCTGGCAGGCTCCCTTTTTATCGTCCTCCGCCTGGCGATAAAACTGCCCTTCGAATTGCAAGTACCGGGCCTCGGCCAGGCCGTACGGCGGAAAAAACATGTAGGTTTCCTTGGTGTGGGCCGAGTTCAAGGCAGGATTCTGCTGCCGCATCATGGCCTGGGCAATCTGAAAAAAGACCGCCTCCAAACTGATCCGCCAGATGGAGACGCCGCTGATGTGCTTGCATTTGCGAACCTCCCTTTCCTCGTCGCTGGGACGGCAGGAGAGGACCAGCCGCTTGTCGCCGATGAGGGCTGCTTCCAGCATCTGCATGCGGAGGGTGAGCGATTCGGGCTCGGCGTCGATGAGAACCTGGATTCCCTGAAGTTCCGCATCGGAAACGCGATAGGGCGATTCTCCTGGAATGTCCATGGCGCGGATGAGCCCCGGATCGGCGACGACCTGTTCCAAAGTGGCGATGCCCTGTTCGTCCGGTCCCAGAATGGGGAGGCCAAGCTCGGCATCAAACAGATAGAGCTGGTCTTTGACGAGGACACCGCACAGCCAGGGGCGAACCGCGCCGCTGCCGCTTTCGTCTTGCACGCCGAGCATGTGCGCGGTGAGACCCGCCTGGCGGCACATCAGCAGAAAGACGCGGGACCGCTGCCAGGCGTCCCCATGCCCATACAGCAACGTTTGCCAGGGAAGCTGCCAATAGCCGGGGCCCTTCTCGCCGCGGATCGGCCCGGGCTGAGACAAGCGATCGGCCTTGCCCACTCCCGCCGCGGCCATCTTGGGGGGGGGTGGCAGCTTGTCGAGCTGAATGTTGCAGACCGTCCAGTCAAACATCCGCTCCGCTGACCTTACCCGCTCCGAATCGGAAATGCCAATCCGTTTTTCCAAGTCCTTGAGCCACGGCTGCAAGTCCGCGGGGGCCGGACGTGGCGCGACTCGTTTGGCAATGTCGCGCAGCCAGATGCATTGTTGCAAGTAGAACAGGTCGGGGGATTCGAATCGGCGGCGATCCAGATCCATCAGCGGCGGGGCGTTGTCATAAGCGCGGGGCGTGTGCGCAAGCAATGGATCTTTCTCGAATTTCTTCTCAGGCGCTTCGAGCTCCCCAATCCATTGGTTGAGATAGAACAGCGCGCGGCTGGGATTCTCGTTGTCCTTGGAAACCGGCATGGAAGCAACCGCCAGCATGGCCAGGTCCAGGCTGCTGACCGCCTGAGCCGTTTCCTGTTTGGTCCGGCCGCCGGGAATGTTGTCGCGCGGGTCGCTGCCGCAACTGTTAAAGAACAGCGCGACCACGAAGAGCAGCGCCAAAAATGGCAGCAGCACACCGAGCAGAAACCCTAGCGTAGGACGACGGAAATTCACGCAAGGCTCTCCACGGTTTGGCGAATTTGCAAGATGCGCTTGAGAACGCCGGAAAAATCATCCAGCCGCAGCATGTTGGGGCCGTCGCTCGGGGCGTTGTCCGGATCGGGATGGGTTTCAAAGAACAGGCCGTCGATGCCGATGGCCGTGGCGGCGCGGGCCAGCGGCTCGACCATCGCGCGATTGCCGCCGGTGGCGCTCCCCAGGCCGCCGGGCTCCTGCACGCTGTGCGTGGCGTCGAAGATCACTGGCACTCCCAGCTCCCGCATTTGAATCAGAGCCCGCATGTCGTTGACCAGACGTCCGTAGCCGAAGAAGGTGCCTCGTTCGCAAAGCAGCACATTTTTGCAGCCGGCGGAGCCGAGTTTTTGCACGACGTGTTTCATATCCCAGGGGGCCATGAACTGCCCTTTTTTTACATTGACTGCTTTGCCGGTCTGGGCGGCGGCGACCAGCAGGTCGGTTTGACGGGCAAGGAAGGCGGGGATTTGCAGCAGGTCGCAAACTTCGGCCACGGGAGCGGCTTGGTCCGATTCGTGGATGTCCGTCGTCACCGGCAGACCGGTCTCCTGCTTGATCTTGGCCAACACTGCGAGGCCGGCTTTCAGCCCCGCGCCGCGAAACGCGGCGGCACTGGTCCGGTTGGCCTTGTCGAAGGACGCTTTGAAGACCAGGTTCACCCTCTGGCCGGCAACTATCTCTTTCAGCCGCCGGGCAATCAAAAGAGACAGTTCTTCGCTTTCAATAACGCAGGGACCGGCGATGAGCAGCAGCGGCTGGCCGGGACCGCAGGCGTAGGGTCCGATTTGAGCAGGATTGTTGGGAGCTTCTTGCATTACTTTTCTTCTACGTATCCATGTCTTTCCGCCCATTCCCGGCTAACAATCACCCGCAGGCGTCCCGGTAGGGAACGAACCGCGAGCGGCAATTCGCCCCCCGGGTCGCCATCAAGCTGGAAAGGGACCGGCGATTCCGATTCCACCAGCACCTCGGACGCCTGCACCTGGGTAAAGTCTTCCAGCAACTGATGCTGGCCGAACATCACTTCCCCCAGGTAGAGCAGCCCACTCCACAGCGACCCCTCCTTGAACGTGCAAATGTCCAAAAGGCCGTCGCTTCCCGAGGCACCAGGGGCAATGTTCAGCCCGCCAGCATAGCGCGGCAAGTTGACCACAAACACCCACTTTCCTTCGGCACCGGGGCGTTTCACCCCCGGCGGGTCCCCCCCGGTCCCATAGTTTACGCGGAGCAGGGGGTAGTCGTAATTACGGATGGAATCGAGGATTGGTTTGGCATAAGAGAGATGATGGATGTTCCCCTTTCGCTCGCTGTGCAGCCGCCGGACGACATCAGCATCAAAACCGCAGCCCGCCATGAGCGTGAATAGCTTCCCGTTCGCCTCCCCCGCATCGAGTTGGATATAGCAGCCGGCCACGATGACGGCGGCGATGTCGGCCGGCTCGGCAGGGACTTCCAGGTACTTGGAAAGCAAGTTTTCCGTCCCCAGCGGCAGGATGGCCAAGGGCATTTCCGCCGTGGTGTGTCCGGCAACCAGGCGAAAGGTGCCGTCTCCCCCCGCTGCTATCACCCCGCGCAATCGACCTTGCCGCGACTTTTCCTGGGCGGCTTCCTCCACATCCTGGATGCTGGTAAGGACCTCGACATTCAGCCAGTTATCTCGTAGAGCTTCGGCCAGCGCGTCCACCAACCCGCCCCGGAGGCCGCGGCCGGCTGACGGGTTGACCGAAATGAGCACGTCGGTGCACTGGCTGGGCAGATGTCGGAAAAATGGGCTCAAAACAGACTTGCTCAAAATGGAGCACCGTGCGGCAGGAGTGACCACCGTTTCTCTGGGATTCGTTGCGAAACAAAACAGACGCTAGTTGAGGAGGAATTCCACCGAGGAGGTGGCTGAAGGTCCCAAAAAAGATCTTTCGCGGCGCAACTCGTTAATCACTGGGGAGTTATAGAGCAAGCCGTCTTGCGTCAAAAAAGTTTTCTTCATCCGGCGCAGTTCGTGCTTTACATCTCGCCGGTCACACGCAAGTGTGGCCACGGAACAGAGGACCGTGGGGGCTCTGACGGTTTTGCGGCGTGGTTGCCTTGCCCCTGGCCATCACCGCTCACCAAATCGTTTTTGGGACGTCAGAGCCCCCAACTTTTTCCTCAGCAGCTCGCCCCTGCGGGCCACTTTTTTATTCTACCGCCAGAGCGGCATCTCGCGCGTCCCCCACCTTGGGCTCTTTCCCAAAAAATTTGAACGGGAAAAGAAGGGTGGCTGCCTCCCATCTATTCGTATCGCAGCGCCTCAATCGGGTCCAGTTTGCTGGCCCGCCAGGCGGGATAGAAGCCAAAAAAGATGCCGACGGCTGCGGCGAAGAAGAAGGAAATGATGGCGGCGGGAATGGAGATGGTGAGGGTCCATTTGGTGCCACTGGTGAGAAGGTTGATCAGGCTGATAAAGCCCCAGGAAGAGAAGACGCCAAGCAGAAAGCCAATCACTCCGCCGATGCACGACAAAAGCACCGCCTCGACCAGGAACTGGGTGAGGATGTCAATCGGACGGGCCCCCACGGCCATCCGGATGCCGATTTCGCGGG